>Ga0172375_10005111_pt1 | contig 19093 bp, 35 predicted proteins | sample LakKiv1m_FD_114537 | JGI IMG/M metagenome (GOLD analysis project Ga0172375, IMG submission 114537) | Freshwater microbial communities from Kabuno Bay, South-Kivu, Congo - kab_092012_11.1m | ecosystem: Environmental > Aquatic > Freshwater > Lake | place: Democratic Republic of the Congo...
ACTCGACGCCGCGAAAGCAGAACGCGACTTATGGGAGTTGAAGGCGCGGGTGTTAGCCGATTTCGCGTGTGACATCGAACGCTGCAGCATTATTCATAGCAATGGTTGCCCATTCGCTTACCGTGCTTGCGCAACGTGCCCCGCAGCATTTACCCGCGCGATCCTCGACTTCGACCCAACGGAAGACGGTGTAGACGCGGACGCGCTGGACAAACTGATAGACATGGTGGGCAGAAACAGCAGTCGTTGCCGATATTGCTCCAGCCCCGCACAACCTCCTCGCGGAACTGCGGGACGGGTGCTGGCAAGTGGAATGGAAAGTCAAGCACTACATGAAGATCGAAGACTAGCGCATCTACCCTAGCCCTCGCAGCGAGGGCCTAGGTAGGGGCGAGTAGTAACCATCCGGTCAGGGTGGCAGGACACGGACAGACTAAGCAGTTGGGACAAGGAGGCAATAGGATGGGCGAGTCATTAACCGTACGCCGCCACGAGTTGTGGCGCAAGCTCTACCTGACAGCTCAAGGGCTGGCAGCCGCACACAAATCCCCGATCTACGACATCGAACCCGAGAGCTACGAGGGCTGCGACATCTCCGGCGACCTCGAAGCGTTGGCGGAAGCGGGTGTGGTTCGCTTCGGCCTCTGGAAGAAGCCCAAGGACAAACGCATCTACGCGACAGTCAACGTGCTCAAGCCGTGCCCCTACCAGACCTCAGACGAGTGGGCGCACGAGGTATTGGCCGACAGATGGGCAGAGAAGAAGCGGCGGCGATTCTTCTTCCAGGAGAGTTGATAATGACCGCGCCATACCTGTTCCTGGCGTTCATCACCACGGCCCTGCTCGGCGCTTGGCTCGTGACCAAGGCGTTGGAGTGGGTGGTTCGCAAAATGGGGGACTGGCTATGAAGCTGCGACTTGAACAACTGCCGCGCGGGGTTGAGATCCCCGGAACGAAGTATGCACTCAGGCGCGGCGTCAACGTCATCATCGCCAAGTCAGATACGGTCACGGTGTCCTGCGTAGCATGCCCGATTGTCCAGGGTGAGGGCCAGGACGAACTGACGGCACGACGGGCGCTGCTACGGAACATTGGCTGTGAGATTATGAACCGGGGCAACGGGAACCGGCTGGACGTTGCCGCGTTCCTGAAGCGACACATTGCGAAGAAAGAGGCTTGCAAATCAGACTCAGGTGTGGTAACATGTTAGCGACTAAGGAGAACACGCCAATGGATGCGGGTTTCGTTGTTTTCACACATGGCAATAATGGGTATGTAGATAGCTGCAGTGCAGCCGTCTTAAATGTCCCCGTGACCAGCGAGCGGTTCTCCTTAGTCGTTGAACTCGCATCCCGTTGGTTGCGGGGACTTTTGCGTGTACGGCAGGGGGCATAAAGATGGCTAATGGCAGGATGATCTCAAAGGCAATATCACTGGACAAGCGGGTAGACAATCTACCCTCCGACCTCTGCAAGCTGGCTTACACTTGGTCTATTCCTCACCTGGACAGGGACGGACGCATACACGGCGATCCCGCATTGCTGCGCTCTATCGTGCTGCCCCGGCGCACTGATGTAAGCAGTGAGTCAATGCAGGAGATTCGGGACCAGTGGGCGGCGGCGGGTCTTGTGACTCTGTACGAAGTCGATAGGGAATCGTTCCTTGAATACCCCAAGTTCCGCGAGCACCAGAAGGGGATGATTTACGACCGCGAGGCACAGTCCATCATACCTGCTTCTACCTCGCCCGACGCAATCATACATTCCTGTCGGAGTAACTCACGACCTACTCATGATCTAGTCATGAGTGATGCAAGAGTAGATCAAGCTGAAGTTAAGTTAAGTGAAGTCAAGGAAAAAGAATGTAAGGTAATTGAAGTCAACCCCCCTAACCCCCCTCGCAAGACTCAAGCTGACTACGACAGGGAGCAAGCGGAGAAAGCAGCAAGGGACTCTGCCAAACTCAGGGACGAAGCACCGGAAGCGTCACCCAAGGATATAGCGGATACCAATGCTCGCAAAGAGTATCTTCGCAAGCAGTACGAAAAGCTGAAGAAGCAGGAGGCCAGGGATGCAAAAAAAACTGCTTAATCAGCCATACAGCACAGAGGCTGAAATGTCCGTCCTTGGCGCGATGATGATTGACCCCAACGCCCTCATTCAGGGATTGACCATCACTGAGAAGTCGGACTACTACCGGCCGACACATCAGGACATTTACGAATCGCTACTCAACTTGTTTGAGCGCAAGGAACCCGTGGACCTCATCACACTTCAAGAGGAACTGCGCCGCGTTCACAAGCTAGAGGAGTGCGGTGGGACCGAATACCTAATGGCGCTTGTTGACTCAGTGCCTACGTCGGCAAACGTTGTCTACTATGCCAACATCGTTCGGCAGAAGGCCATAGCGCGGAAGCATATGGAGCTCGGCGTCGAGTTGATTAGCTGGGCCAGCAACGAGGAGCCGGACATCGAGAGTCGCGCGGTCCAAGGCTTATTAGACATCAAAGCGCAGGCGAAGTATCAGGCCAGACACGTCAACGACGTTATCGACACACTGAGCAAGTCGCTTGAAGCAAGGGAGCGGGGCGAGACGCCGCCAAGGGTTCCATTCAGTTTGTCGCAGTTGACCAAGGCGCTCAAGGGCGGCCCCGCGATGGGCGACCTCGTAGTTGTCGGGGCTGACACTTCGCACGGCAAGACCATCCTGCTCACTGACCTTGCCAAGCAGGGACTTAAGGCCGGGGTCGAAGTCTTGCTGGTCACACTCGAAATGACAGACGAGCAGTACCTGACGCGCTTCATGTGTTCCAACAAGCGGATTGACTCGGCGGCAATGGAGGCGGCAGAGATACCCTGGAGCGAGATCGCGCTTGGATTCAACGACTTCTTCGACAGCAAGCTAACGTTCTGGGAGAAGCACTTGTCCATCACCGAGCTTGAGCTACAAACCCAGCGGTGGCTGCTTGAAAAGGGATGCACCGGCAACGGCCTGTTGGTCTTGGACTACGCGGGCCTACTCAAGCGAGAGGGCCGTTATGGTGATGAGAACTCAGAGGTTGGGGATCGTGTGCGACGACTGAAAGCGCTGGCTAAGGACAATCGAATCGTAGTGGCGACAGCGAGCCAGTTCCGCAAAGAGATAGCAGGGACACGCAAGCCGCGCAGCGTAGACACGCTGAATATGGACTGCAAGCAGGTTCCATTCGCCACACTTGATGACCTGATTGGTTCGTCGGAGATACGTTCAAGCGCGGACATCGTGCTGATTGGCTACAACCCACCCGAGGCCGTGTTGAACGAACAGGAAATGACGAAAGCGTTTTGGCTGATTGCTAAACATCGGAACGGCAAGGCGGGTGGACGGTATGCCGTCTGGTTCGAACCGAAGTATACGTTGTTCACCGACATTGATTGGAGGCAGATGTAGCTGATGGGCAGCGCAGTCTACGAGTCAAACAAATCCGAGGGTGTATGCCACGGAGACGGCGACAAGACGGTGGGGGACTACCTCGCCGAGGGCCAGCTTTTCTACTGCCGCGCGTGCGAGCGGACAGGCCCGACTGAGAACATCGAGCATTCGCCGAGTTGTGAGGGTGGAGATATCTGCCATATGGCAACCGGCTATGTTGTAGGGACAGAAACACTCGACGGAAAAGAGAGGAGATCAGAATGAACAGTTGGCACAGCTATCCGAGTATCTACAATCTCGGACACGCGGCGCTCGAACCCATAGCGGGAATGCCGCTGCAGGTCGAAGAGAAGATTGACGGCTCTCAGTTCTCGTTCGGACGCTTTGGCGGTGAACTCAGAGTGCGTAGCAAGGGAAAGGAAATGATTGCCGATGCCCCCGAAAAGATGTTCGCCGCAGGGGTGGAACACGTCAAGACTCTTGACCTGCGGGATGGTTGGACATACAGAGGCGAGTTCCTTGGCAAGCCGAAGCACAACACGCTTGCATATGAACGGATTCCAACGGGACACGTCATCATCTTTGACATCAATCCCGCCGAGGAAAGCTACCTCAGCTATGAGGAGAAACAGGCGGAGGCCGCCCGTGTAGGACTGGAGTGTGTGCCCCGGCTCCACACGGGCGTGATGACCACCAATAAGCTCAAGGAACTCTTGGACACGCAGAGCGTGCTAGGCAACGTCACCATCGAGGGCGTTGTGCTGAAACAATACTCGCTTTTCGGGCCTGACAAGAAAGTCCTGATGGCGAAGTTTGTGTCGGAAGCGTTCAAGGAGAAGCATTCCCGTAGTTGGAAAGTCGAGAACCCCGGACAAAGCGACATTGTAGACAACATCATCGCAGAGTTGCGGACCGACGCGCGATTCACCAAGACGGTTCAGCACTTGCGGGATGATGGGGTGCTGACTGGCGAGTTGCGAGACATCCCGGCGCTGATGAAAGAACTCAGCACCGACACATACCGCGAGGAAGAGACCTACATCAAAGAGTTGCTATTCAAGTGGGCATGGCCGAAGATTCAGCGTGGCGTCCAGCGCGGACTACCAGAATGGTATAAACAGCACTTGGCTGAAACCCAACTAGGAGGATCAGAATGAACGTAGTGGTTTTGACTGGAAGATTGGTGGCGGACCCCACGCTCAAGTACACGCCTAATGGCAAAGCAGTGACCGAGCTTCGGGTAGCCGTTGACCGACGATTCAAGAACGAGGGTGAGCAGACGGCGGACTTCTTCGACGTGGTGGCCTGGGGCCAGAGCGCGGAGTTCATCTGCAACTACGGCGGCAAGGGCCAGCGGGTCAGCATCGAGGGCCGCTTGCAGCAAAGAAGCTGGGAGAAAGACGGTCAGAAGCGGTCCAAGATCGAGGTTGTCGCCAACAGCCTGCAACTGCTGGATAAGAAGCAGGGTGAGGCGAAGCAGGAAGCGGCGTCGGATGAGCCTGACTATGATCCGTTCGAGAGCGAGGGTTAGGCGGATGCAGTGTGAGTTCACCGAGCATCGGCGGGGGCTGATAACCACAAGCATCATCGACACGCGACACTGTACGATATGGCCGAACGATGCTGGCTGGTCAACAGAATGTTGGTTGCACGCCTCGCCTCACTTTACCAACGACACGCGAAGCGGCAGGTTTTGGCGCAAGACATTACTTACCGCCAAGTCCATTGCCCGCGACTGGGTGGAAAACGGCAAGCTGCCGGAGGTGAAGTCATGATCGAGCAAATTGGCATCGCCCTAACGGGCGTCGTGGCAATCTGGCTCACACAGGATAAGAGTGCGAACCGCCGCAAATATGCATGTCTATTCGGGTTGGCGGGGCAACCGTTCTGGTTCTACTCAGCGTTCATCGCTCATCAGTGGGGCGTGTTGGCGCTCACGTGTATCTACACACTCGCCTGGGCCAAGGGGCTTCGTGCGTGGACAAGGAGTGCGTCATGAGTCTCGCAGACGATCCGCGCGTCAAGGGCGCGAGTGAGCTAGCTGGAATTAAGGTCTGGGTGAACATGGGGAGCCGAGTGGTGAAGAAGACCGTCAACCGCGTGTGGGTGTTGTCACCTTGTAGAGCCACGTTTATCATCAATGGGATGGACTACCACCCCCGCGAGTGCTTCGCCACCAAGGAGGAGGCGGAGAATGCCTGAGCGGTGGCATCATTGGAATCATCGAGTGCGGTCCAAAACCATGGACGACGGACAGCCGTGGCTTGACATTGTTGAAGCTCACTACGACGACACTAACCCTGAGCCACACTCATGGACGCGTCACGCCATGAGTCCCGGAGGCGAAACCATCGAGGAGTTGCGAAACGAGTTACACCTGATGTTGGCCGCGTTGGACAAGCCCGTGATTGTAGAGAGTGAGGCGGAACAGTGCAACTAGGTTCACTCCGCACAATCCGCCTCAAGTGCCTTGACTGCTCGTGCCAGCAGCAGGGACAGGTGGACAACTGCGAGTTCGACACCTGCCCGTTGTGGGTCTTTCGCTACGGCAAGCGTCCGTCATCAGTGGCGAAGCGGGGCAAGGTGGTTGCCGAACAGACTGTGACCCCGGCGAAGGCGCTGAGACTTTATTGCCTTGAGTGCCAGAAGAACAACTCAGCCGAGATTAGAGACTGCCCATCGACGGATTGCCCGTCGTATTCCTGGCGATTTGGTAAGAGCCAGAAGCCTCCGAGTGCCGCGCGGATTGCGGCGGGGAAACGGCTGGCAGAGCAAACACGTCATCTGCCGTCGAAAAGTGCGTTTCTACCTACGGTTGGGAGGGGTCTGGTATCAAACCCGACTATAGAGGCGTCTGGCAAAATCGGGGCGCAGAAAACGCTAGTTTTGGTGGGAGGGTAGAGTGATGACTTGTATCAACTGCGGTAAGGACACCGGCATTATCGGCATCGAGATTCCAGACGCCTACGACGGCGTGAGTTTCTGGAAGTGCTTCGACTGCCGAACCGTCTGGAGTCGATGGACACACGAGATAGTTCCCGACTACGACAAACTGAGTCATACAGAACGCGCGTATCTCGCACGGACCCAGCGGGCGAAGTACTATGAAAACGTGGCGGAGGCCAAGGATGGCCAGTAGCGCACGATGGAAGCGGCACGAGCGCGAAACAGCGGCACAACTCGGCGGGGTTCGCGTGCCCTGCAACGGCAGCAGCAACGTGGACATCCGGGTTCCGGGATTCTCTGTTCAGCACAAGACGCGCAAGGCGCTCCCGGCGTGGTTCAATCACGCGGTGGAGCAGGCCGTCCGCGATTGCGAGGAGGGTCAGACGCCAATGGTGACACTGGCGGAAAGCCCTGGTAAGGGCCACAAGACGAAGCGTTACGTCGTACTGAGAGTCGAGGACTGGATCGACTGGCACGGTAGAGAGAGGGAGATATGAGCAAAGGACTATCGAAAACAGGAATCAGCTACGCAACGCACGCTTTGAACTTCGCGGTGGGATGCACCCACGCGGGTTCGCCGGGGTGTGACAACTGCTGGGCCCGTGAACTGCACAACATGCGCCACGAGGCGTGGTATGCAGCCATGGCACACAATCAATCGCTGCATCAGCAACGGCAGGATGATTACAACCACTACGCCGACACCTGCCCGCCGCAGTATCACAAGCCGTTCTCGGAAATCCAAATCATCGAAGACCGGATGTGCCCGACATACCCACGCAAGCCGAGCATCATCTTCGTCGGTAGCCAAACGGATTTGTTCCACGAGGATATGCAGATACGGCCCTGGATCAACGTTCGCTACGCGGCAGAGGCGCATCCAGAGCACACCTTCTTATGTCTGACAAAGCGGCCTCAGTATATCTATGGACGGGAGGATAGCCTGCCCAACCTCTGGCTCGGAGTCACGGTCTGCAATCAGGAGGAAGCTGACGAGAAGATACCACTGCTCATCGAGCGGTGGCCGGGCAACAAATGGCTGAGCGTCGAGCCGATGCTGGGACCGGTGACATTCAGCGACGCGCCTCTGCGGTGGTATAGACGGGCATCGTGGTTGCGAGAGATTGGCTGGGTAGTCGTTGGCGGCGAACACGCGGGGAAGAGCGCAAGGCCGATGGATACGGACTGGGCTCGGGATATCCGCGATCAGTGCCTTGGCGCTAACGTGCCATTCTACTTCAAGCAATTCTCGTCGGTTGGTCAGTTTCCTGGCTGCCATCTACACGAAAGGGAATTGACGAACCACAAGCAGTTCCCGGCTTCATTCCCCGCCGAGGCCGTTGCCAAACTCGGAGGTTCCCAGGTATGACCGCAGTAGCGACCAAGGCAATGGCAGCCAAGCTTAGGGAGATATCCGAGAAGGACTTTCAGCGGCAGGTAACCGGGGCGTCTGGTGTGGTTGGACGCCTGAAACGTCAGAATCGCAACGTAGGGGCGCGTTGTGCGGGGGAGGAAGTATGACCGCCGTACTCGCTCCAACCCAGACCGAACGGACAGCTCCGGCAATGACACCCACCCAGTTCCTGCAAAAGTGCAGCCTCCCTTATGAGGCTAAGGTCATTCACGCACAACAGCGGGCACGCGAGTTCTTCGAGCACTTGGACGGCAACGTCTTCTGCTCTGTTGGCGGCCTGGACAGCATCACTCTGCTGATCTTCCTGCGCAAGTATGTGAGCAAGGGCATTCCGGGCGTCTCAGTGTCCAGCCTTGAGGACAAGAGCATTCAGGAGGTCCATCGGTCCTTTGATAACTTCACGATCCTGACGCCACTAAAGAGCAAAGTCCAGGTCATCAAGGATCACGGCTACCCAGTCATCAGCAAGGACAAGGCCGGCAAGATTCAGCTGCTGCAGAATCCGACTGAGAAGAACGCGACCGTGCGACACGCCATTATGACCGGCGTAACTGGAGAGCAGGGAGGCTTCAAGACCCGGCACACTGGCAGCCACATGCGGTTGCCCCTGAAGTGGCTGGACCTGTTTGGCGGGCCCGAGAATGCCAGATACGGCACCCACTACCGCACTGCGCCGTTCAAGGTCTCGCCTGATTGCTGCTACTGGATGAAAGAGCGGCCAGCGGATATCTACGCACGTGAATCCGGCAGGCATCCCTATATGGGGTTGATGGCATCCGAGGGCGGACAGCGCGAGAAAGCCCTCATGAAGCACGGCTGCAACTACTACGGCAAGACCGTCACACGCTCCTGCCCGTTCGCCATATTCAGCCGTCAAGATCTGCTGCAACTTGCGTTGGATCTCGATGTGCCTGTGCCGACGATCTACGGCACCATCGAGCGTAACGCCAAAGGTGTGCTCTACACGACCAAGGCGCAGCGAACCGGTTGCACAATGTGCGGGTTTGGTATCCATATCGAAGCCCGGCCCCACCGCTTTGACCGACTGCGGGAAACCAATGCGGCCGAGTGGCGATTCTGGATGTATGAGATGGGCTGGGGCAAAGTACTGGACTACATTGGCGTGAGCTGGGAAGATGACCCGACGCATGGGCAAATGGCGCTGGCAATCGGAGGCACACAGTGACCCGCAAATGCCCAATCCACGGCACCGCACTACCCGGCGTGAGCCAGTGCCCGGAGTGCAAGCGCCGGTTGGCGAAGCAGAAGAACTTCTTTCTGTCGAGGGAAGATGATTTGCTGATCTATAACCCCGCGCGGAAGCGGGGACGAGTGAGAAAGGAGACTGTGAGATGAACGAACCGAAGACCGTAACGCTTGACGAGATTATGGCGTGGGACCCCTGCGAGGAATACCCGCGTGAGCGGGTAGCAAAGCTGATGGGCGGCAAGCAATCCGTCACGGCACTGGAGATGTTGAAGTGGCGGATACCCGCCAAGGACCGACTGTGGGGAGTCTTGCGCAACGACTTCTTCACGGACGCACAGTTGTGGGAGCTAGCCTGCCAGTTTGCCGAGGATGCGCTAAAACGTGAACGCAAGGCTGGGCGAGAGCCTGACACTCGAAGCTGGGCCGCGATAGAAGCCCGCAGGAAGTGGTTGCGAGAGGAGATCAACGACGAGGAGTTAGAGGCGGCTTGCTCGGCGGCTTACTCGGCGGCTTACTCGGCGGCTTGCTCGGCGGCTTACTCGGCGGCTCGCTTGGCGGCTCGTTCGGCGGCTGACTCGGCTTACTCGGCGGCTGTCTCGGCGGCTCGCTTGGCGGCTCGCTGGGCGGCTGACTCGGCTTACTCGGCGGCTGTCGAGGCGGCTCGCTTGGCGGCTCGCTCGGCGGCTTGCTCGGCGGCTTACTTGGCGGCTCGCTTGGCGGCTCGCTCGGCGGCTGACTCGCAACTACGCCATGTGCGGCAGATGCTAGGAGGGGTGAGAACGAGGCGCCCGGAGGAAGAGATGAAGCCGAGTGACGAGTGCGTGTCAAGCGAACCGAAGACGTTGGCGGAGTTGTTGGGGCCGAACCCGACGCTGGAGCAGATGCGGAAAGCGCTGGGGCGGGAATGCTGGTTTGTCGATGACGACATACCGCACAAGGTGCAGGGCTTCTGTATTCGCTATTGGCGGCGGAATACTCTGGGCGTGTTATTCGGTGGTGCGGAAATCGCCTATGGCCGGTGCTACCTAACCGAAGCAGCCGCCCGCGATGCGCTGAAAGGGGTGGAGTGATGATTGACGCGCGACAGATTATTGGAGGGCACGGCCTGCGCCGTGTCTGGGTCGTGCGCGACGACGGCAACCACCGTGTAACACTGGCTGAGGCGCGGCGCAACGGCGACACGGTCTATACCTGTGCGTTGTGCGACAGGTTGGCCAAAACGCTAGACCATCTTGCGCCGTATTGCCAGCAGACCAACAGGTGCAAATGGCACAAGAATGAGCCATCGCCACACGTTGATAAGACCGATGACCGAATCTCCGACCTCGAAGCCAAGCTCGCCGAGGCGGAGAAGCGGGTCACCGCTCCCATCGTCTGCATGTGTGGCTCCACGAAGTTCCGCCAGTCGTGGATTGCTGAAAATGCCAGACTGACCGACGAGGGGAACATCGTCCTAGCTGTGGGCCTGTGGGGACATCACAATGGTGGCGGATTCGTCTGGGGTCCTGAGCTTACTGACGAGCGCAAGGCATTTCTTGACGGCCTGCACAAGCGGAAAATTGATCTCTGCGATTGGGTCTGGGTCTTGGACATCGGCGGTTACATCGGCAGTTCTACCCGGTCTGAAATTGAGTATGCGGAGTCACTAAAGAAACCCGTGCGGTATCTATCGCAAGAGTTTCCGCAATACCACGAGCCAGCCGACCCTCTCGCCGAGGCGATGGAGGTCGTGCGGGGAGTGGTGCGGATGGAGAATGACAACAAGCTACGCAACTGGTACGGCCAATGGTACTGCGCCTGCTGCGGCAATCTCGTAGAATGCCACGCCCCCGACTGCCTCGTCACCAAGGCGCGTGAGATCGTCAGAAAGGTGGATGGAAAATGATATTCATGATCAACGGCGGCAACAGGTGGGTGTGGGATGCCTATCACGAGTGCTGGCAGATATGTGCGTATGGGAACAGTAGCAGTAGCAATGATGGAGGTCCCCGATGAACATACGTAAACGATGGGCCGCGTTCTTGTGGTCGCGGAAGAAAGGATGGGAGGCGGTATGACAACTCGACGCGAGAGAAGCCAGACCCGCTGCCCGCACCGCCGGGCAAACGAACGATGCAGATACCAATCGCTCGACGGCAAGCGCTGTATGTATCGACTCGATTCGCTGACGCACCCGGTCTGCTGCGCCGCACTGGACCGGTGCCCTGATCCCAACAACAGGAGTGCAAAATGAACCTACGCGACCTAGCACGCCAGGAGGCGGGGCGGATTGCTGACGCCAAGCCCTGCGTCGGGTGCGGACTTGTCCCAGCGCCAAGCCGGATAGCTGGAGACGGGCCGGATGGGCCACTCTGCTTTGACTGCTATGACAAAGCCAAGGAAGCCGAGGCTGAGTATATGGAGCAACTGATGGACCCGGCCGCCATCTGCCACGACTGCGCCGTCAAGGGCTTCGTCGTGATCAGCGAAGGACAGCCTGCATTCATCAGGAGGGCGAAATGAACATCCGTAAACGATGGGCCGCGTTCTGGGGATCGCGGAAGAAGAAGTGTCCGAAGGGGTGCGTGAATATGTTCATCACTTCCCGCGCGTGCTATGCATGTCGTGCAGAGGTCGATGGGCATGATCGGTGGATAAAACTGGGCAGCAAGCCACTGAAACACCCCCAGTGCCGCAAGGCTGGCCCGGTGGAGGTGGATCGGTGAGCAAAGCGGCGGCTGTCAAAGTTGATCACATCGCGGACGTTCCGACCGATCTCCCCGGTGTATTCCTGCGGGTAGAGCGACGACACTGGAAAGATGGTTCGAGTTGCGTCCATATCGCCAAATGGGGCACGCAAAAGAGCGGACGCAAAGCGCCCTGGATTCCGCTACAGTATATACAGTTTCTGTGGCATCCTCGCATAGCCCAGGCATTGGGCGAATCACTCCAAAAGGTGACACTATGACAGGGCCGATGCGACGATCAGTCTTCCTGGCACTGGTCGAAGCTGAGCGTGCCCGGCACGGATCGACCTGGCCGGTGCCGCTGTCCCCGGAGCAACGCGACCTGATCGAAAGCGTCTGGCAGTGGTCTCAGGACGTGCGTGCGACTATCCAGCAGGTCCAAGAGGAGCTTAAGGCTACGATGGCCGACGAACTGCCGCAAACCGCCAACAGCAAGGGCGGCGGCTTCCTGCGGGTGATTCGAGAGTATGACGGATGACGGAAGTCCAAGCCCTGCACGGCGGCGAGCGATTGGAAGAAAGGACCAAACCGATGACCAACCCGATGAGCGACGAGAGGCGGGCGGAGATACGGAGGGATTCTGACGCGGTAAAGCAATGGGCCGCGAAGAACCATCGAGAATTGGACTGGGCGCATATAGACCGCGCAGACCTCCTCGCCGAGGTTGACCGCCTGCGATCCAAGGAGCATGAGCTTGAGGATCGTGGAGGGGTTCCTACAACGCGTAACCGAATTGCCACAGCGCCACGACAAAGAGGACGACAGGATTGACAGAGTGCTCGCCCAAATGCGGGCGGAAGCGGGGAGGACGGAGTAGCCCCAACAAAAGAAGAAGCGCCCGTTTCCGAGCGCCAAGGCTTGCAACTGCTTAATCCGCATTAAGTATAACAAAAAGTTGGCAAGCAAGCAAGGAGGCGGGGCAAATGGTAACATTCGATCAGGTTCAGAGTATGCTAGACGATTACGCGCAGATGTTTATGGGGTCGGGAATGCACACGTCTAACGCGCCGATTGCGGAGTCGCGCCCGAGTATGCGGAGTTGTATGCGGGCAGCCGAACTCGAAGCCAGTATCATAGCGACGGTTCGGCTGCAAGACACGGACACGAAGCTGTTCTACCTGCTCTACTGCACCCGGCAGTGGGCAACGACGGAGATTTCCGAAGCTACGGACTGGCCGGTCATCAAGGCCGAGCGAATCTATGACCAGTTGGTCAACGTGCTTTACGACAGCCTCAACAACAACCGAATGCGGCACATCAAACCCAAAGGACGCGGGTGGGTAGGTCGAATGCCGGGACAGACAGGACCGGAGATACCTGTGAGGGAGTGGTGAGAAGCCCCACCCGGCCTACTATGTATCCCACGCGGCGCGTGAGACTTCGGCTGGGCAGGGCTCAGCTAACGGAATCCGCTAGCGGGGTGTGGAGCAATTCGTGATCTAAGTATACCGCAAGGTCAAGAATCTCGGCAAGCGCTTCGGCAGTCGAGTTGAACTTGCCTTTGGTCAAGTGGCCCAACGGCACACCGTAGGCATCTACTCCGATACGACGACGGTCCAGCAGTCGCTCGATTGTGCGGCTCGTGCAATCCTGTTGAAACTGTTCAACAGGCGGGACGCTTTCGACGCCGACGTACACGGGCTGCCCGTTGGCATTGGCGCGGTCGATCTCCTGTAGCGTGCCCTTGCTTTTCTGCCAGTCACCGACGAGGCAGACGCAATCGGCGCGGTCAAGCAGCACGAAGTCCATTTCGAGGAAGTCGACGTGCTTGAATCGAGGGTCAAGCTCCCATCCGGCAGTGTTCGCGTGCGGCACTATCGGCACATAGCCCTTTGCCAGTAGGTCCCGACCTGCTGCGCTGGCCGCTTCAATGTTTGCGTTGCGCTTATCAATGGTGGTCGCCGTGTAAGGACCAGCGATGTACACTATGGGTTTCATACTTCCTCCTCAAACATCTTGTCGATTGGCGTCCATTCCATCGAGGGATGGCACAGGGTCATAAATCCGTTCTTGTAGACCACGAAGCCGTTCTTCCACGCAGGCGCGGTGGTTCTGTCTATCTGCCGCCACATCATACGATCCTCGTCATACAGCCCACCGCAGTCGATGATTTGGAACTCACCACAGCGGGAGTAGCCGAGAGTAGCCGCGTGAGAGTGAGCAGCGATAACGTTCCTGCGCCACCGCTGGGAGAGGTCGTTTGCCACCTTGAGCTTGTTGACTGAGGATTGGACGGGGTGACAGAGTAGCCAGTCATCATCGAGGTAGGAGTATGAGAACTGCGACGTAGTGAGTCGGTCCCGAAGCGGAGGTATGGCGTAGTTGTTTTCCAGCGCGAACCGCATAATGATGTCGTTGATTAGTGTGTCGGCGTCTACCCGGCCATTGGTTGCTCGGTTCACTCGGCGACAGTGGTTTGAAAACAGTAGTGTCAGTTCCTCGAAGCTATGGATGAGCGTCCACCAGAACGCGCCCATCAGTTGAGCCTCCTCGGACCACTTGCCCTTATCAGCCTCGGAGTCCCAGTGGTTCGCCCACTTGACTGTGAGCATATCGCCGATGCACACGCACTCTTTGATCTTGTGGTTCCGAGCTACAGCCAACATTCGATTTGCCCAGAGCGCGGAATACGTTGGAGCGTGAGCGTCAGCAACGATGATCTTATCGCCCTTCAGGTTCAAGGGTTCTGGCAACTTCTGAACACTGGTTTCAGGGAACCAGTAAGGTCGTGCCATAACGCCTCCTAGCGTGCTGTCATTGAGTTACATAGACAAAAAGCCCCACACTTAGCTGTAAGTATGGGCATTTCGGAACATGTCGATAAAACCCGTCGATTTCGACACGTTTGAACCCAGACGCCCCAATACCCGCCTGGGCTACCAGACACCCGCCAACGTGCCGTAGAAATGGGGTTTAGCGCGAAAGACGGGGTGTTACTTCAGTAGTCCAACCAGCTTGTCGCGGTAGCTGTTTCCGTTGCGGGCGCGGAACGCCGTGCCGTTGATCCAAAGCTCCAGGTGCAGATGCTTGTCCTTGAGCATCTTGCCGACGTAGCCAAGCACTTGCCCCTGCTTCACTTCGGACCCAACCACGAGGGCGGGCTTTATGTTGATGTGGGCATATACTGAAACAAGTGAAGTATTATCCTGCTTCCCAACCACGTAGAGGCAGGAAAGCTTGCCTGCGCGGTCGGCTATGCGCGTGATCTTGCCTGTGTGCATCGCGTGAACGGGAGTTCCGGCGGCGCAGAACAGGTCAACACCATCACCCCTGCCCGGAGTGTTGTAACCGAGGCACACATTGTGCCCCGGCACGTCAATTTTGCGATAGTAGCTTCGCCCGTGAAGTGTTCGGTTTGTCCGAACAGTTGCGAGCTTCAGCGTCGGGAGTGGAGATGTTAGCTTCACTTGATTCCCGCCGCCTCCCGCAGGTCTGCCACCAGCTTTGCCATATACTCCTTGGGGTCCGGGCAACTCGGGAGGGTTGCGAGTCGCTGCAACACCTGGTGCACCACACCGATAGCGTCATTTGCCCTCGTCAGTTCCGGCAGGGTCTTGGACGTAGCGCGAACCGCCGCGTCAAGCAACAGGTCCTTGCTTGCCTCATTGATGGTCTTGAGTAAGGCGGGCTTCTTGTCCAAACCGAGTGCTTTACTAAGCCAGCTCATTTCGATTCCCCCGTTGCGGCCCAGGTCATAGCCGCCTTGACCATCCCGACGACAGCAGCCACACCGACCGCTTTCCAGTCGAGAGACAGTGAGTTTGCCTGCACTATCTGGGTTCCGACAATCACCAGTCCCGTGTAGAGCAGGAACTTCCCAAACGTGAGTAGGGTCTTCTGGACTTTCATACTTCCTCCTAGCCTTTGAGAAACACGCCCCACGCGGCAAGCAACGCCGCCACGAGTGCGCTGAATCCTGTAGAAATGGCCCACCACCAACGATTCCAAAGCGAGTCGACTTGGGTAGCAAGCCCCTTGATCTCCGCTTCGTGTTTCGCGCAGTCGCGCGGGATGGATTCGATTCGGTCAAGAATCTGGCTTGTGCGCTCGTCTATCCGCGCGAGTGTTTCGTGCATGTCGGCCATTCTAGCCCTCCGGTTGAATAAGTACAGCCCCGGCATTAGCCGAGGCTCGTTGGGTCAACTCCGTTGTTCTGGAGGTACTACCGTAGTCGGTTACTGGTCTTCTCCGGCGCAAGGGATACGCCGCTACCGCCACCCATCTTGCGCGGCACTGTCAGGTTAGTTCCGAGTCGTTTGTTCACGGCATTGGCTTTGCGTTGCAACTTTTCGCGTTCGCGCTCGAATACTGCGGTTTGCATCTTCACCGTTGAAGCAGGAGCCTTTGCCGTATCCATTTTCTGCTTCCGCTTCCACCACTTGGTTTCAAAGTCTCGTATCTCACGAGCCATTGAACTCTGCTGCATTTTGACGTGTTCCGACACCACGGGTTTGAGAACCCTTGCGGGAGTGAACGCGCCAAGAGCGGCTTCACCGGGAGTCAACGGTCGACTGCCGTATGTCCTGCCCCCGCGTTTGGCTTTGTCGACCTCGCCGATACCTCGCAGGATACCTGCCCCAGGGACTGCACCACTATCGTTAAGCGCCCAATCTCCCCAAGCTACAAGGTCATCCTCAATCCGTTTGCCAGTGTAGAAGTCAGTGCCCCTGAAGAACGGCATCTGCATAATAGCGCCGGGTGCACCCATCAGGCCAGACACCTTGCCGAGCGTCCCGGTAGGGGCATCACGCACAATGTTACTCCACGGCAGGATGTTCTCGGCGTCAACATAGCGCGGTTCCTTACCCGGAACCCGGATGCCACGTGCCGCCGATCCAAGCAGCCGCTTCTCCTTTTCGCGTTTGTCCGTAGGCGTCCGACTCTCGATAGCTGCCTTGGTTCCATAGTATGTCGCAGCCAACGCCCCGGTTCGCAACGGATGCTTAATCATCTGCCGACTGACTTTATAGAGGAACGTCGGGAAGTACGAGATACCATAGTTGCTCGCCACGCGCATAGCACGCGGCTTGTCTCCATAGTCGAACAACGCACGAGATGCGCCAAGCGCGGCTTCGGCATCAGACTTGCCAGCCTGCTTCAGTGCCTTGTAAGCCGCCAGCTTGCTCCACTTGTCCATAAAGCCATAGAGGTCACTCGGTGACTTTAGCGCAACCTTGAGTGCCGCTATCATCTTCCGGGCTGGAGGCCCGCTTGTTGCGTCGAATGCTCGCATTGCGGCATCAGCCACTTCCTGCTTGAGCGACGACTGCAACAGATCGGGAACCTGCTTAGACATAGCCTTGAAGTCAGGATAGAATGAACCCTTGACGGAGTGCGCCAGGGCCTCGCGCAAACTCGTTGCCCAGTTGACCGGGTTTAGTCCACGAACTCCCGTTCCCAGATACGCCAACGGCGCGTTGGACAGCATATTCGTCACAAGCACCTTCGGGTTCCACGACACAAGATTGCTCCGAATGTAACCTATGCCGGAGCGCAACTTCGCAGGCGGCATATCCAACAGGTTCGGGCGTACCATCACGTCACGGACCACCACGCCGGGGAACCACTTGCCTGCCATATCGCCGTAGTATGTCTTAGCAGGACGTTTTCCGCCACCCTCGAACTCGATTTCACTTGCAATCTCAAGCACGTCATCACCGTATGCGGCTTTGGCCTCTGCAAAACTGGACTTACCGTATGCCTTTGCGATTGCCGACTGCGCCTTGCGAGCTGCCGTGATATTCGCCAGTGTCTCCACGTCCTGAGCGAAACGAGTCTCTACGTCGTCAACGCGCTTGAGGAAGTCCTGTGCCTCTTGCGACAAGTCTTCATTGCGAGCGTGGAGTTTGCGAGAACTACCTTTGCCCAGTGGCGAGTTGGCGCTTTCTATCTCACTACGTATGCGCTGTGCCTTTTCGGGATCAGTGCGGCCCAACTGCTGAAGCCAATCCTCTTCTCGCAGATGAGCGAAGAACGAACGACGAAGGTGTCGGTCCTGCCACTTGGTGCGAGTCTCTGCGTCGATAACGCCCAACTCCTCGTACACGCGACCGGCGTAGTTCTCGAAGTGCTTTATGCGGTTAGTAGCCCTGGCTATGCGCCGGAAGTCTACGTCAGGGTCAACCTGCGCCCGCTGAGTAAGCTGGTCGAACGCTGATTTGTCGGCGGTCTGCGCCAACTCGTCAACATAGACACTTTCGCTTTTGGATAACTTCCGAACCTCGTGAATGTAACGCTTACCTACGTCCACAAGCCTTGCACCAGCAGCCTCGGCAGGTCGGGTTGCCTTGTAGATGTCTTGGCGTATCTTCACCGTCGACGGTCGAATGGACAAGCCAGCACCCCAACCGTCTTTGCCCTCAATGGACTCATCAATTAGTTTCTTCGCGCGGCCCTTGATGTCAGTGTTCACCTCAACACTGAAGCCAATCTTCCCGGCCTTGGGCTCAGCGCTTTTCGCTGTCTTTGCGGCAGCCAAGCGGCTGTCGAAATCACCCACACCCTCCGCCTTGGCAACCAGCGCGTCAACACGGCCAGGCTTACCAGCCAGCTCAGGGGTTCCAAGTTCCGGGTTCCGGGTTCCGAGTGCCTGCAGGTCATCTACTGCTTCCCAATCCACCGGCATCAGCTCGTCTAATCGCTCCCATATAATCTCCCTCGCGTCCGGATGCACGCCCAGCTGGTCGAACGCCACGCGTAAGGCTTCATTCGTGGCTTTGTATTCCAACTCTAGGACTGGCTCACGATCCCAGGATTCCAGCGCCGTGGCCTTTTCGATCTCAGCACGCACAGACTGCGTTTTCTCGACCAGATCGCCAAGCCTACCCGACCCACCCGCAAAATGCACAACTTGATCGCGCAATGGAATCGCTCCCATATCTCCCATTCGTCCCATTCCGGGAGGCGTTCCGGGTTCCGAGTTCCCGGTCCCGTCGAAGTAGTGCGCCTGTCCGACGCTCGGCAGCATCCGCTCGTCAATCGGTCCATACTCAGTCACCATCGCGTCCCCGGTGAGCTTCTGCGCCTGTCCGACGCTCGGCTTCGCACGGAGCGGCCTCGGCGGACCCATGGCCAGCGGAGTTCCCTCGGCGGACTTGGGCAGTAACGGTCGTGCGGACCCGGCAGGCATCCCCACTTCCGGCGCAGGGGCGAGCGTGGGCTTCGCGGGGCGGGACTTGAGCATCTTGCCAGCCAACGGAGCCAGCACGAGACCGGCGGCATCCGCAATGGCAGCGGGTAGTTGACCCGTGTTGTAGAGGTTCTTCAGTGGTTCGAGTGAGCCAGCTTTGCCAAGCGACTCCTTGTAGAGAATAGCTTCGGCGAACGGCGCAAGATGACCATACATACTCTTGACCATCTCGATACCGCCAAGCTTACCGTCGGTGAA
>Ga0172375_10005112_pt1 | contig 19093 bp, 14 predicted proteins | sample LakKiv1m_FD_114537 | JGI IMG/M metagenome (GOLD analysis project Ga0172375, IMG submission 114537) | Freshwater microbial communities from Kabuno Bay, South-Kivu, Congo - kab_092012_11.1m | ecosystem: Environmental > Aquatic > Freshwater > Lake | place: Democratic Republic of the Congo...
ATTTCTGGGTGCGCTTTATCACCGAGCCCTTGAAGAACCTCAGCCTGGTGGCCGGAGACTTGCAAAGCGCCAAACCCGAGGAATTCGATCTCTGGCTGGAGAACCTCAAGCGGGTGGATGCCCGGGGCCAGGCGGAAGTGGTGGTGATCCAGCAGGTCCTGAAGCGGCTGGGCGAGGCGGTGCCCAAACTGGGCCAGCGGCTGATTGACGGGGAAGCCCGGGCCTGCCTGGGGCAGGTGATGGCCCGGGGGCTGCCGGTCCTGCAGGCCTGGCAGGCTGAAGCCGAGGGACTGGAGGGCGAGCCGGCCGCCAGGCTTCGGGCCAGGCTGAACACGGTGTTTGATGATCTCAGCCGTCTTAGGTCGGACCCGGAAGGGGAGTGGACCCAACTGGAGATAAGCCCCGGGATAGAGCGGGCCTGGCGTCTGGCGACCCTGGGGCTGCCCCCGGAGGTCAGGCGGCGCCGGGAGGTCGCACCCCTGCCCACGGTGTGGGGGTCGGAGGCGGCCCTGACCCTGGCCGTGCTCTATCTCCTGAATTTTGCCGTGGAACTGGCGCCGCCGGCCGGGGACCTGGGTTTAAAAGCGGAGCCCACCCCCCCGGGGGGAGTGCGCCTGACGGTCTGGGTTTCCGGGGACCGGCGCACCCCGGCGGAGTGCCAGGCGTGGTTGAATCCTTTCGGGAAGCCGGGCAGGATTGAGGGGAGCCTGGGACTGGGTCTGGCCGCGGGCATCGCCTCCCAACACCGCGGCAGTCTCACGGTGGCGCCCCGACAGCCGGGAGGCGTGACCTTTTCCCTGACCTTACCCCCCCCGGCCGAAGGGTCAACCCCATGAAACTGTTATTTAAGCTCGTAAGGGCTTTGGGCAGGCTCCTGGGGCGGTTCTGGGAGCAGGTGGGCGCCCAGGCCTCCTTATTGTTGAACATCTGCGCCCTGCTTTACCGCCTCCTCCTGGGCGTCTTTGTCGCCCCCGCCGCCCTGCGCCTGTTTTTCCGGGAATTGATCCGACAGGTCTATTTCACCACCCTCCAGCGGGCCTCTATCCTGATCTTTACCTCGCTTATGCTGGGCCTGCTGGTCATCGTCCATGCCACCCAGCAGTTGGTCAAGGTCCAGGGGGAGGAATTCGTCGGCTGGCTCCTGGTCACCATCGTGGTCCGGGAAGTAGGCCCGGTCTGGACCGCCTTTTTCGTCCTCCTCAATTCCGGCGGCGCCATCACGGTGGAACTCGGCACCATGTCGGTGAATCGGGAGGTCCAGGCCTTGCGCATGATGGGCGTCGATCCTTATCGCTACCTGGGGGCGCCGCGTTTCTGGGGAGTCACCATCAGTCTATTGTCTCTCTATGTCTTGTGCGTGTTCGCCGCCATCATCGGAGGGTATCTCTTTGCCCAGGCCTTTGCCGAGATCTTCTGGGCCAAATTCTGGTTGTCCTTCATTAATGCCCTGCAATGGATCGACTTGAGCCTGGGCTTTGCCAAGACCACCATCTTCGGGATGCTCATTGCCACCGTGTCCGTCTACTTCGGGTTCGATTGTCGCAATCACTTGGATGAGGTGGCCAAAAACACCTCCCTGGCGGCCATCTGGAGCCTGATGCTCGTCGGGGTCACGAACGTCACCCTGACCGCGGCCTATTACCTGTAAACGGCCCGGGCCGGACTGGGGAGATTACAGGAGGTTATGGAAAATCCGCTTTCCCCCCATTTAGAAAGACGATTTTTGGCAAATGCGATCAGCGGGTGAAATTACCATGGCAATCGTAAAACCTGACCCTTGAGGAACGACCATATCCTATGCTGCACCATGCCCTGAATCTGTCGGGGGTCACCCTGCCGGAAGAGGCCGCGGCCTGGCCCTCGCCCCTGGATCTGGCGGTGGAACTCAACGAGATCGTGCTCCTTGAAGGGGTCAAACCCGCCGCCGGCCTCCCCCTCCTGGAAGTGGCGGCCACCCTCCGGCCCCCGGCCGCGGGGCGGATCCGGCATTGGGGACAGGACGCCGCAGCGTTGTCCCGGGAAGAGTCCTACCTCCGCCGGGGCCGGATCGCTTATATCTCCCCCCGGCAGGTGCTGCTCCACCGCCTCAGCCTAGGCGACAATATCGCCCTGGGCCCCATCTATCACCTGGGATGCTCCGAATCGGAAGCTTTGGAGGCCCACGCCGACTTGCTCAAACACCTGGAGTTGGAAGCTCATCTCAGCCGGTTCCCGGACCAGGTGTCCGCCGCGCTCTACGCCCGGACCGTCTGGGCTCGGGAACTGGTAAAAGGACCGGACCTGATCCTGGTGATGGTCTCCGGCCAGCTTACTCGAACCGCGGAGGCCGACCTGCTGGAGGGCGCCCTGGGGGATTACGTGGAGAGGTACGGGGTCGCCGCCCTGTTGGTGGGCGAGTCCCTGAAAAGCTTTTACTCCCTGGGGCATCGGCTGCTGTGGCTGGAAGCGGGGCGCCTGCACAAACGGCCGCTCCTGGAACCCCGGGCCCGCCCCCTCACCGCCTACCTGCCGCTGGTTTGACCGGGAAGGCGGCAACCGGCAGGGGGGATTCATCGCGGGGTGCTGCCCCACGACATTCATTGGCAACCGCAGGCTTCACGGGCTGGACGCAACCCCCTCTCTGATAAAACGACTAGCGTCAGCCCCCGCCCTGATACTTTTCCCTCAAGCGGTGCAGTTTCTCCACCTCCGCCGGGGACAACGGCGGCAGCGGTCCCTGGAGGCGGGCCGCCAGGACCACCCGGGCGGTGTGTTCCAGCTTCTCCATTTTGTTGTAGGCGTCCACCACGTTGCGTCCCACCGTCATGGCGCCGTGCCGGGCCAAGAGGATGGCGTCATATTCCCGCAGGTAACCCTGGATGGCCTCCGGCACCTCGCTGGTGCCGGGGGTGGCATAGGGGGCGGTGGGAATTCCCCCCAGGGTGATCACCACCTCCGGCAAGATGGGTTCCAACAAGTCGATGCCCGCCAGGGTGCAGGCGGTGGCGTACGGCAGATGGGCGTGGACCACGGCGTTGATGTCGGCCCGGAGGCGGTAGGCCAAGAGATGCATCTGAATCTCGGAGGAGGGCTGGCCGGCCCCGGCGAGGACTGCGCCCGTAAGGTCCACCGTGAGCACCTGCTCCGCCTCCATGATGCCCTTGTTCACCCCGCTGGGGGTGACCAGGAGTTGATCTCCCAGGCGCACGCTGACGTTGCCGTCGGTGGCGGCGAGATAATTTTTCCGGTGCAGCATCCGGCAGATGCACACGATGTCCTGTTTCACTTGCTGCTGGGTTTCCATAGGCTGGTCCTGAAGAATTGCGGGTTTTGGAAGGATCTCAGGCGTTGCCGGCCTCCCGGGCGCCGGCCCGGCTAGCGGGGGCGGTCGCGCTTCACCCCTCCTTTGATCATGGCTTTCTCCATCCCTTGCAGGATCTCTTGGGACTGGGGTCCCTTGGCCCGGGTTATCAAGGCGAACAAGGCGTCCAGGATGGATATTTGGCACAACAGGGAGGCCGCCGCCTCCTCCGGCAGGGTCATCTCCCAGGAGGCCGTCACCAGGGCCGGGTTGGAGGCCCGGGCCAGAGGCGACAGGGAGTTATTGGTGATGCACATGACCCTGGCGCCTTTTTCCTGGGCGATCCCTGCCGTCTGGAGGATTTCCCGGGTGGTTCCCTGGTTGGAAATGGCCAGGACCACGTCTTCTCGGGACAGCAACGAGACCGCCATCAACATCAGATAAAAGTCGGTGCACGTGTAAGCTTTCAGGCCCAGAAGGAGGAGACGGTTGCCGGCGTAGGCCACGGCCGGACCGGAGCCGCCCACCCCGATCACCATGACCTGACGGGCCTGGAGGAGAAGCCGGGCGGCCTCTGTCATCGCCCCGATGTTGACAATCTCCAGGGTATCGTGTAAGGCGGCGCTGCTGGTTTGGAAGACCTGGCGCACCAGGGCGGCATCATCCTGGGCGTCCGCCTCCTCCTGGAGGCCCGGGGACGGAATGACCATCTCCCGGGCCAGGGCGATCTTGAAATCCTGGAAGCCTTTAAAGCCCAGGATGCGACAGAAGCGCATGACGGTGGCTTCACTGACCGCCGCCATGGCCGCCACCTCGTTGACCGAGGAGTAAATGGTCCTCTCTGGTTGCCGGAGGATGACGTCAGCCACCTTCCGCAAGGCGTTTTTCAGGGAGGGGTAAAGTCCCCGAAGCCTGATCAAGGTGCCGGCTTGCGGGTTTCCACTGATAATGTCCGGGGCCGGGTTCGGCATGACCTTATCTCCATTTTTCCTATAAATGAAATAGTTTAATTTTAAAAAATATGATAAAAAAAGTAAAGGTAATTCAGGTCTTGGGAGTCGAAACCCGGCCAGGATTTGATACTCCCAGCGGTTCCCCCTGACCCTCCCGCCCAGCCGTACATGGTGAAAAATCGGTGGGGCGGGCCTTTGCGCCCGCCAGGAGGTGGATGGTTAGAAAAGTTCAATTTTTGCCGGGACCAGAAACCTTTACTCATTGACTGCGGCGTTAGGGGCGGCGGTCTCCTGGTGGGGGCATTCATCCCGAGGGCAGAGGATTTTTTTGCCTTTTTTCATGAGCCAGGGGAACCGGCATTGAGGGCAGGGCCGGTCCTGGGGCGGCTGATTCATGGAAAAATCACATTTGGGGAAATTGCTGCACCCGTAAAAGATCCCCCGGCGGGACCGGCGTTTGACCAAATGACCGCCGCAGCCCTCCCGGGGGCAGGGGTGGGCGGCCTCATCCGCCGAAGATGGGGGGACGATCCCCCCCTGGGCGTCCCGGCTGAAATTTTGGGTGAACCGGCACCGGGGATAGCCGGAGCAGCCTAAAAATTCTCCCAGCCTGCCTGTGCGGACCAGCAATTCTTTTTGGCATTTGGGGCACGACAGCCCGGTAGGCACGGGTTTGCCCCGGACCGCCGGGGCCGGGGCCGGCCTTTCTCCCGAAGCCGCGGGCGTCGCCGGCGCCGTCCCCGCCAGGATAATCCGCCCCCGGGCGTCCCGGGAAAAATCCCCGGTGAAACCGCAGGTGGGATAGGCGGAGCAGCCCACGAATTCGCCGTTTTTCCCCCAGCGCACCACCAGTTTGGCGCCGCACTCCGGGCAGGTCAGACCGGTGGGGATGCTCTTCACCCGGCGCATGCCGGTTTTGGCCGCATCCAGGCGCTGGACAAAAGTCCCGTAAAAATCCCGCATGAGCTCCTGCCAGGAGACCTGGCCGTCGGCCACCCGGTCCAGTTCATTCTCCATGCCCGCGGTGAACTTGGGATCCATGATGTCGGCGAAATTCTCCACCAACAGGTCGCTCACCACCAGGCCCATCTCCGTGGGCCTGAGCGCGGTTTTCTCCTTGACCACATAGAGACGGTCCTGGAGGTTGGTGAGGATGGTGGCGTAGGTGCTGGGCCGGCCGATGCCCTGGACCTCCAGTTCTTTGATCAGGGAGGCCTCGGTATACCGGGCCGGCGGCTTGGTGAAGTGCCGCTGGGGGTCAAAATCCCGCAGCCGCAGGAGATCCCCCGAGGCCAGGGGGGGGAGCTTCTCCGGGAGGGCCAGGGCCTCGGGTTCCCGGAACTCCTGGTAGACTTTGGTGAAGCCGGGGAATTTCAAGACCGAGGCGCCGGCCCGGAAGAGATAATCCCCGGCGCTGACGTCGACGGTGGTCAGGTCAAAGACCGCCGGGGTCATCTGGGAAGCCAAGAACCGCCGCCAGATCAGGTCATAGAGGGCCAGTTCGTCTTTACCCAGGTGCGCCTTGACGTCCTGGGGCCGCCGGGTCACCCCCGTGGGCCGGATGGCTTCGTGGGCCTCCTGGGCCCCCTTGGGGCTTTTGAACCGGTTGGGGGCCTGGGGGAGATAGGCGTCGCCGTAAGTCGCGCCGATAAAACCCCGCACCGCCTCCAGGGCCTCCCCCGACACCCGGGTGGAGTCGGTGCGCATGTAGGTGATGAGGCCCACGGGGCCTTCGTCCCCCAGTTCCATCCCTTCATAGAGCCGCTGGGCCAGGCGCATGGTCTTTTTCGGAGGGAACCTCAGCTTGCGGTTGGCCTCCATCTGCAGGCTGCTGGTGATGAAGGGCGGCGCGGGGTGGCGCCGCTGGGGCTTGGTTTCCACTGCCGCGACCCGGAACTCGGCCGCGTCCAGGGCGTCCATGATCTTTTCCACCGCCGCCGGGTTGCCGGGCTTGATATTCTTGTTCTTGTGCTTGACGAGATGGGCCACGAAGGGCGATGGCGCGCCGGCCTCCAGGCAGGCGTCCAGGGTCCAGTACTCTCCGGGCACGAAGGCCATGATGGCCCGCTCCCGGTCGCACACCAGGCGCAGGGCTACGGACTGCACCCGGCCGGCGCTCAACCCCGTTTTTACCTTCTGCCACAACAGCGGGCTGATCTGGTAACCCACCAGGCGGTCCAGGATGCGCCGGGCCTGCTGGGACTCATAGCGGGGCCGGTTGAGGGCCACCGGCTTGGCCAGGGCCTCTTTGATGGCCTTGGGGGTCAACTCCAGGAGCAGCACCCGGTGAAAGCGGTGGTGCTGTTCCCCCAGGGCCTCGGCGATGTGCCAGGCGATGGCCTCCCCTTCCCGGTCCGGGTCCGGCCCCAGAAAGATTTCCGGGATGCCGGCGGCCGCCTTTTTCAACTCCTGGATGACCTTGGCCTTTCCCAGGATGGTGACGTATTTGGGCTGGAAATCCCGTTCCAGGTCCACCCCCAGCTCGTTTTTGGGCAGGTCCTTGATGTGTCCTTTGCTGGAGAGCACCTGGATGTCGGCCCCCAGGTATTTTTGCAAGGTCTTGGCCTTGGTGGGCGATTCCACGATGAGCAATGATTTCGGCATAGGCTAGGTTATATACAATTTCTTGATTCGGGGTCAATCGGGAGAGGGGGTTAGGAGGACATTAAGGGGCTAGCGTTTGGGAATGTTTGATCGCTTCGGTAATATATAACTTCATATTAATGAAATATCTGTTTTTCGATAATATAAATCAGGATGCTTTCGCATCCATTAATAAACGGATAACTATTGATTTTCCTTAATAAAATTAGAGACCATTCCTATCTTTCAATTTCCCAGCACAAAACACTTCCCCGGCAGTTCCTTGGCCAGGCCCTGGAGTTCCAGGAGGGTGAGGCGGCTCAGAACCTCCTGGACCGGGAGGCCGGCGGCCTGGACCAGTTCCTCCAGTTGCACGGGCTCCGAGCCCAAAAATTGCAGCAAGGGGTCTTCCGGGGCCTGCCGGGCGGGGTGAGGGGCTTCCGCCACCTGGTCTGCGGGCGCGGCCGCGGCGAACAGCGGGCCCCGGGCCTGCTTCAGGCCGGGCAATTCCGAGACAATGTCATCCACGTCCTGGACCAGCTTGGCCCCCTCCTGGATGAGACGGTGCGGCCCGGCGCTGGTGGGGGAGTCGATGGGACCCGGGACCGCCAAAACCTCCCGGCCCTGGTCCAGGGCGTAGCGCACCGTGATGGCGGCGCCGCTCTTGAGCCCGGCTTCGACCACCACCACCCCCAGGGCCAGGCCGCTGATGAGGCGGTTGCGGACGGGGAAATTTTTGGCCTCCGGGGGGGCGCCCAGGGGAAACTCGCTGATCAGGGCGCCCTGCGCCGGGATCTCCTTATAAAGCTTGACATTTTCCGGGGGATAGACCACGTCCAGGCCGCAGCCCAGGACCGCCAGGGTGCGGCCGTTCATCTCCAGGGCCCCCTGATGGGCGGCGGTGTCGATGCCCCGGGCCAGGCCGCTCACCACCGTCACCCCCCGGGCGGCCAGGGCCCCGGCCAGGCGGCGGCAGGCCTTGAGCCCGTAATAGGAGGCCCCCCGGGTCCCCACCAGGGCCACCGCCAGCTCGTCTTCGGGGGCCAGGGTCCCCTGGAGGAAGAGAAACGGCGGCGGATAGGGGATCTCCTGCAGCCGGACCGGAAAGCGGGGATCGTCCCGAGTGATCATTTCGGCCCCCTGGGCCGCCAGCTGCGCCAGTTGCGCCTCCAGTTTGTCCCAGTCCCGGAAACCCACAATGGCCTGGGCCATGGCCGGGCTGACCCCTTTGACGGCCACCAGGTCCCGGCAGGAGGCCTGAAAAACTTCGGCGGGTCCGCCGAAGCGGGAGAGCAGGCGCTGGGCCAGCACCAGCCCCACCCCGGGGATGCTCCGCAATCCCAGCCAGGGGAGTTTGTCGGTCATGACGCCTTCCTTTACAGCACAATTACCCGGCGGAACCTCGGTCGAACCGTCGATCGGGTTCGTTTCCAGGCGATTCTGTTAAGTCTATCTCTTTTGGGCTATGGGCATGCTCCCGGCCCGGCCTTCCTGCTTGTTTTCCGGAACCGCCTTGGCGCTCCAGCCGCAGTCATTCCCTATCTATCATATATAATTTGTTAGTTATATTGAAATCATTCGTTATGCCTTCAGGAAAATCGTTCCAAAAGAAAATTGTCGGTCTCAGCCGGTTTAGCTATAATGCAGAAAATTCACTGGCGAAGGACCGGCATGAGGCGGCGGGCATTTATCCTGATGTGGCTTTGCCTCGGGTGGGGGTGGACGGCCCTGGCTGCGGCTCCCCCCTTGACCCTGGGAGAGGCCATGCTCCTGGCCCTGAAGCACAATCCGGCCCTGGCGGCCGCAGGGATGACGGTGGAGACCGCGGAGGCCGACCTGGCCAAGGCCCGGGCCCGGTTCCTGCCCACGGTCAACTTCAACGAGACCTATAATTATTCCAACAGCCCCACCCAGGTCTTCATGAGCAAACTGAACCAGCGGGTCTTCACCGGCCAGGACTTCCTCCTGGATAACCTGAACAACCCCAATGCCTTCGGCAATTTTCGGGCCGGCCTGATGATGCGCCAGCCCCTGTTCCAGGCGGGGGAGGCCTATCTGGGGTATCAGCAGGCCCGCCTGGGCCGGGAGATGGCCGCGGCCTATGTCTTGAGTTCCCGGCAGCAGTTGCTGTTCCAGGTGACCCAGGCCTATTTCGGCCTGCAGTTGGCCCAGGAGAACCTGGCGGTGGTGCAGCAGGCCCGCCGGACCGCCGCGGCGCACTTGAAAATCGCCCAAACCCGTTTCAAGGCCGGCACGGCGGTGCACTCCGACGTGTTGTCGGCTCAGGTGCACCTGGCCCGGCTGACCCAGGAGGAGATGACCGCGGCCAGCCGGGTGAAGATCGCCCGGAGCGCCCTGGGCACGGTGGTGGGACTGGCCGAGGCGGGGACGCGGCCCCTGGCCCCAGCCCCCCGGGAACCGGCCCCGCTGCCGGCCAAGCTGGATGATTTGACGACCACGGCCCAGGAGAAGCGCCCCGACCTCAAGCACTTGGCCCTGGCGGCCCGGGTGGCCCAGCAGGAGTCCCGCAAGGCCGGCTTTAACTACCTGCCCCGGCTCCAGGTGGTGGCGGGGTATGACGTGGACCAGCGGCGCCTGTTCGGCGCCAGCGCCGACAGTTACACGGTGATGGCCATCCTCAACTTCAACCTGTTTAACGGCCTGGCGGACCTGGCCAAGGTCCGGGAGACCCGGGCCAAGGAGAGCCAGGCCCGGGGGCTGAAACGGGACCTGGAGGACCGGGTTCGGCACCAGGTGACCGAGGCAGTCCTGAACCTGAAGACGGCCCACGAGCGCTTGAAGGTGGCCCAGGCCGCGGTGTCCCAGGCCCGGGAGAGCCTGCGGCTCATCCGCCTGCGCTATGAGTCCGGCCTCACCATCCTGGTGGATCTCCTCAACGCCGAGGACGCAACCAAAAACGCCGACCTGAGCCAGGTGGCGGCCCTGTTCGACACCTACCTGGCCCAGGCGGGGCTGGATCTGGCCCTGGGGACCATCTCCGGGCCGGCGGCGGGCCCGTAGGGGCGACCGGGTGGGTCGCCCGCACGGTTGCCCACCGGCATCATAGGAAAAACGTCTTGCAAGGACAATGGCGATGGTTACCATCAGGCCCCCCACGCCAACGGCGCCGGACCATAAGGGTGCAGGGCTATGATGATTCTCAGGCCGCGGCTTATTTTATCACTATTTGCACCAGGAACCGGGAATGCCGGTTCGGTAACGTGGTCAATGGTGTGGTACATCTGAACGAAACGGGGCGGTTGGTGGAGTCCGTATGGCTGGAAACCGCAACTGTGCGACCGGATGTAGAACTTGACGCTTATGTGGTGATGCCTAATCATTTCCACGCTATTTTTTTCATTCATGAAGGACTTGGCCCGGCCGGGTCGACCCACCGGGTCGACCCGACAAAAAACCTCGATCCCGCCGCCGAAAAACCTCAGCGTGCCACCGGCGTTAGGCCGGGATCGGTGGGGGCTATCCTGGGCCAATTCAAGTCATTGGTAACCAAACGCCTTCAGGCCACCGGGCAATATCCTGGCGGCGGCATCTGGCAGCGAAATTATTATGAGCACGTCATCCGGGATGAGGGGTCTTTGCACCACATCCAAGAATATATCACCACTAATGCGCAACGCTGGGACTTAGACCGGGAAAATCTCCAGGCCAAGGAAAAAGATGCTTTTGACGAGTGGTTGGCCACCTTTAAGAGTAGTCCACAAAAGATTGAGACCTTACATGCAAAACCAATGTAATTATCGGTTAGCGGCCGGTTTGAACCGCGCCTTTACCGACCGATAAGCACCGGTGTCGCATCATGGCAAATAAAAAGAAAGTCATCGGCCTGAGCCTCCTGGTGGTGGGGGCCGTCGTGTTCATGACCTGGCTGGCGGGGCTCCTGCACTTCGGCAAGATCGCCCCGGGCCTGGCGCCTTTGGCCGGCCCGCCCCCGGAGGGCCGGGTCCTGGCGGTCCAGGAGACCGACATTCCCCGGGACCTGGAGGTCCTGGGGGCGGTGATCTCCCCCAGCCTGGCCCAGGCGTCGGCCCAGGTTTCCGGCCGGGTGGCGAAGATTTGGGTGGAGGCGGGCTCCCGGGTCAAGGCCGGGGACGCGCTGGTGAGCCTGTCGGCGGCGGAGTTGGCGGCCCGGTTGAACCAGGCCCAGGCGCAACTGCACCAGGCCGCGGCTGACTATAAACGCTACCAGTTCCTGCTCAAGGAAGGCGCGGCCAGCCCCCAGGAGTTCGGAGCGGTGGAGGCCCGCTATAAGAGCGCCAAGGCCCAGGTGGCCGAAGCCGCCGCCCTCACCGGCTACACCGTGGTCCGGGCGCCGGCCGCCGGGGTGGTCGCCGAGCGCAAGGTGGCGGTGGGGGATCTGGCCCAGCCGGGGCAGCCCCTGATTGCCCTGTACAACCCGGACCGCCTCCAGATCGAAGGCGAGGTCAACGACAGCTACCGGGACCGGGTGAAGGTGGGCGGCTTGGCCCGGGTCGCGGTGCCCGCCGTGCAATTTTCTGCGGACCTGACCCTCGCCGAAGTCTTTCCCATCAGCGCCCCGGGCAGCCGCACCTTCAAGGTGCGCACCGCAATGGTCCAAAATCCGGCCTTGACGCCGGGGATGTTCGCCCGGCTGACCCTGCCCCTGGGGCCCGGCCGGGGCCTCCTGATTCCCAAAGACGCGGTGCATACCGTGGGCCAGCTCACCATGGTGAAGGTGGTGGTGGATAATACGGCCAAGTCGCGCCAGGTGAAGCTGGGGCGGCAGGTGGGGGATAAGGTGGAGGTGCTGGCGGGGTTGCAGGCCGGCGACCGGGTTGTCCTGCCGGGGGAATAATCAATAGGGCGGCCTGTGGCCGCCATGAGCGGCGGGCACAGCACCTAATGGCGGGATGCGCTTCGCCTTCTCGCCCTACGCGCTTTTTATAAACAATCCTATCATTATTGTGGAATGCCTTATAATGAACTGCACAGGCACAGGCTGGAAAGCCTGTGCCACCAGATAGAAGAAATTTCAAGAGGCCATGACGAACAAACCGGACAACCCTGAAGACCTCCATCTCGGCCTCACCGCCCGTCTGGTCAAGGTTTTTCTGCTGTCCAAGCTGCCCATTATCATCTGCATCGTCTGCCTGCTGGCGGGGCTGGCGGCCCTGGTCTATACCCCCCGGGAAGAAGACCCCCAAATCAAGGTGCCCATGGTGGACATCCTCATCCGCTTCCCCGGGGCCTCGCCGGAGGAAGTGGAAAACCTGGTGGTGATCAACCTGGAGAAAAAACTCTGGGAGATGGAGGGCCTGGAAGACCTGTATTCCCAGGCTCGGGAAGGCTTCGCCATCGTCACCGCCAAGTTCAAGGTGGGGGAAAATCTCGAAACCAGTCTATTCAAGGTCTATAACCAGGTCTTCTCCAATATCGACCAGGCGCCTTCGGGGGTGGCGGGTTGGGTGGTCAAGCCCATGAACATCAACGACGTGCCCATCGTCACCCTGACCCTGTACAGCAACCGGGCCGACGACTATGAGCTGCGCCGGGTGGCGGACGAACTCCTGCACCGCCTGCAAAGCATCCCCGACACCGGGCGCGCCTACGTGGTGGGGGGCCGCCGGCGCCAGGTGCGGGTGGCGGCCGACCCAGCCCGGCTGGCGGGGCACAACCTGGACCTGGCGGCCCTGGCCCAGGCCATCGAAGTGAGCAACGTCAATCTGCCCGCGGGCCGCTTCTCCCGCCAGGGGCGGGAATACCGGGTAGAGGCCGGGCCGTTTCTGAGGTCCGCCGAGGAAGTGGCCGACCTGGTGGTGGGGGTCAACCAGGGCAAACCGGTGTATTTAAAAGACGTGGCCGAGGTCATTGACGGCCCCGAGGAGCCGACGGCCATGAGCGCCATCGCCCTGGGGCCGGCGGACGAACTGCCTCCGGGCTATGAGCGGGGGCGGTTTTATCCCGCGGTGACCATGGCCCTGGCCAAGCGCACCGGCACCAACGCGGTGACCGTGGCCGAAGGCATCCTGCACAAGCTGGAAGAGCTGCACAAGGAAGTCATCCCCCCGGACCTCCAGGTGAAGGTGACCCGGGACTACGGCGAGACCGCCAACGAGAAGGTCAACGAGCTCATGCGGGAGCTCCTCATCGCGGTGATCTCCATCACCGTGCTGTTGACCCTGTTCCTCGGCTGGCGGGAGGCCCTCATCGTGGCCCTGGCGGTGCCCCTGACCCTGGCCATCACCTTGACCGGCAACATGGCCTTCGGCTACACCATCAACCGGGTGACCCTGTTCGCCCTGATCCTGTCGTTGGGCCTGCTGGTGGACGACCCCATCATCGACGTGGAAAATATCCACCGCCACTTTCAACTGAGGGAGCATCCGCCCCTGGAAGCGACCCTGGTGGCGGTGGACGAAGTCCGGGCCCCCACCATCCTGGCCACCTTCACGGTGATCATCAGCTTCATCCCCATGTACTTCGTCACCGGCATGATGGGGCCGTATATGCGCCCCATGCCCCTCAACGTGCCCCTGGCCATGCTCATGAGCCTGGCCATCGCCTTCACCGTCACCCCCTGGGCCACGTATCACCTGCTGAAAAAGGAGTATGGCAAAGAAGAAAAGCCCTTCGTCCTGGAGGAGACCTGGGTCTATCGGGTTTACACCCGGGTGATGACCCCGCTGTTGGAGAGCCGCCGCAAAAGCCACCTATTCCTGCTGGGGGTGGCGGGGCTGCTGGTGATCTGTGCGCTCCTGCCGGTGGTGGGCCTGGTGCCCCTGAAGATGCTCCCCTTTGACAATAAAAACGATTTTCTGGTGGTGGCGGACCTGCCCAACGACACCCCCCTGGAGACCACCCAGGAGGCCTTAAAGGATTTCGGGCGCTATCTGACCACGGTCGCGGAGGTGGACAACGTGGTGACCTTCGCCGGGGAGAGCGCTCCCATGGATTTTAACGGCCTGGTGCGCCACTACTACCTCATGCAGGGGCCGTGGGTGGGGCAGATCCGGGTCAACCTGGCGGAAAAGGAACGGCGCTCGGCGGAGTCCCATGCGGTGGCCTTGTGGGTCCGCCCGGCCCTGGAGGAGATCGCCCGGAAATACAAGGTGCGCCTCAAGATCACCGAAGTGCCGCCGGGGCCGCCGGTCCTGGCCACCCTGGTGGGAGAAGTGTACGGGCCGCCGGGGGCTTCCTACGCCAGCATCATCCAGGAAGCCGACCGCGTCAAACAATTTTTTCTCAAGACCCGGGGCGTGGTGGACGTGGACACTTCGGTGGAGACCGCCGAGCCCCGCTTCCGGTTTCTGGTGGACCGGCAGAAGGCGGCCTTGAGCGGCCTGAGCCAGGCCCGGCTCGCCCGTAGCCTGGCCATCGCCCAGGCCGGGGAAGCGGTGGGCCGGGTCCACGCAGACCCGGAGCGCCTCCCCCTGGAGATCTTCCTGCGGGGGCCGCTGGCCTGGCGGTCCTCGACCCTGGGCCTGGGCCAGCTTTACTTCAAAAATCCCCAAGGCGACATGGCGCCGTTGCAGGAGCTAGGGCGCTTCGACCTGGACCTGGCCCCCAAATCCATTATGCGGAAAAACCTGGAACGGGTGGTGTTCGTCACCGGGGACACCGCGGGCGCCAGCCCGGTGAACGCCATCCTGGACCTGCTGGCCGACCGGGACAAGGCCCCGCCGCCTTCGGGCTACCGGGTCAACTATGCCGGGGAAGGGGAGTGGAAAATCACGGTGGAGGTCTTCCGGGATTTGGGCATCGCCTTTGCCGGGGCCCTGGTGGGCATCTACATCCTGCTGGTGGTCCAGACGTCGTCCTTCACCATGCCCCTGGTGATCATGGTGGCCATCCCGCTCACCATGATCGGGGTGATGCCCGGCTTCGCCCTGTTGAACCTGCTCTTCACCAGCCCGGTGCAGGGTTACGCCGACCCCATCTATTTCACCGCCACCGCTATGATCGGCATGATCGCCTTGGCGGGGATCGTGGTGCGCAACTCCATCATCCTCATCGACTTCATCCACCACCACCTGGACCGGGGGGCGCCCCTGGAGGAGGCGGTGCTGCGCTCCGGGGCGGTGCGCTTCCGGCCCATTGTGCTCACGGCCCTGGCGGCCATGTTCGGCTCCTGGGTCATCACCCTGGACCCGATCTTTTCGGGGCTGGCCTGGTCCTTCATCTTCGGGCTGTTCGCCTCCACCGCCTTTTCCCTGGTGGTGGCGCCGGTGATCTTCTATCTCCAGGCCAGCCGGCAAGCGGCGGCGAAGGAATGACATCAGATTCGCTTGGAAATGAAACCGATCCACCAGATAATCTGTTGGTATCCCTTGTAGGGGTGGGTTTCAAACCCACCCCTACAAAACGAAACTTGTATAAGGAGGGTGGTGGTGGGTAAGTCGGCCACCAAAATCGAAGGGGGCAAATTCCTGGCCCGGTGCCGGAAATGCGGCCGCTGGCAGGAGGTGAGCCCCAGGGCCGAAACCCGCCGGGGGGAAGGTTATTTTGAGGAGTGGCGGGCGGACTTCCGGTGCTGCGATACGCCGCAGACCGCGGTCTTCACCCTGGAGAAGGACTACCTGGATTTTCACTGAGGCCGGAGGGCGGTGGGGCGGGCCTCCGCGCCCGCCGATAACCAATTGCCATCAAACAGGTGGCACAGGCGTCTCGCCTGTGCCGGCGTGCTTTCGCCTGCGGCTACCATGCCTGTTTCTTTGAATGCAACTCGAGACCTCTGCGAAAGCCTTGCTTGCTTTCTTTTTAAGTCACCAGGTGGCGCCGGCGCCCTCGCCGGCGATCAGCTGAGGGATGGACAGCCGAGGGCGGCTGTCCTCCCTAAAACTTTCGCAGAGGTCTCAACTCGAGATTAGGCCCTGCCTACGACACCTTTTCTTTAAAGCGCTCGCTGCGGGTCTTCTTGCCCTTGGAGGGCGGGGTTTCCCCCACCTCCCCCTTGACCTTGGCCAGGCGCTCGCTGGTGGGGGGGTGGGTCTTGAAGATGCCCCCGGAGGCCCCCTTGCCCTTGGCCTCCATGACGGTAAGGAGCCCCACCATGGCGTTGGGGTCGTAGCCCGCCCGGTTCAGGGTCGTCAGGGCGGCGGCGTCCGCGGCCATTTCCGCCTGGCGGCTGTACCCGTTGACCACGATGGTCTTGAAGACGTCGTCAATGGAGCCTTCGAACAGGGTCACCAGGTTGCCGGCCACCCCGCCGTACTGTCGGGCGGCCTCGGCGCCCATGGCGGTGAAGACCTCGCTCCAGCGGGCCTTGCTGATGGAATTGATGCCGTCCTTGTTGGCCACGTGCCCCACTTCATGGGCCAGCACCGCGGCCAACTGGTCTTCGTTCTTACAGGTCTTGACCAGCCCCCGGGTAATCAGGATGATCCCCCCGGGGCAGGCAAAGGCGTTGATTTCCTCGGTATCCAGCACCGCGAAGTGGTAGCCCCGGAAGGGATTGGGGCGGGAGGACTTGCGGGCCACCGTGTTGCCCACCTCGTTCACATAGGCGGTAAGCTTGCCGTTCTGGTCGAGTTTATACTTGCCCAGGATGCGGGCGGCCACCGCCCGTCCCACGTAGTATTCCTCGGAATCGTTGATGGGCCGTGAAGCTTCCGCAGCCTTGCTGGCGCCCTTGTAGGCAATGGCGGCCACCGGGGCCACCGCCATGGTAGTAGCGCAACCTCCCACCAGGAAGGGCGCCGCGGCCAACCAAGCCAACCAACTCCAACCGGTCAGACTTCTCATGGCTTCAGGTCTCCTTCCTTGATAAAGGTCTGCAGAGAGGCCGGATCCACTTTAAAGCTCTCGATCCGGTCCACCTGGGCGAAATTCATCTCCGGGTGTTTGGCGCGGTAACCGGACTCCACCTCCGGGGTGAAGCCCTTGCCGGCCAGGGCCACTTCGTCGCTGGAGGTCTGCTTCACCGGGGCGCCGAACAACAGCCCGGGCAGACTCATTTTGGAGCCGGCCCGGGGCGCCGGAAAGGCCTGGCGATTGATCCAGCCACTCTTTCCCTGGTATTCCACCTTGTACCAGTCGCCGGCCTGGCGCTCCACGTTCACTTCGGCCCCCTGGGGGACCGGCGCGACGGGGGTGCTGGAGAAATCCGGGTCCGGATAGAGGGACTGGTTGGGCTGGGTCACCTTGAGGACCTCCCCCCAGCCAAGGCCCGGGACCAGGAACACCAGCGCCAACCCCAGAACCAGGCAATATCTGCCTAATCTCATGGAATAAACCGCAGTTCTCACCTCAACCTCCTTTCTTATCGCCATATTACCATATATATCGGCCCAAGTGGAACCCTTGATCAAACCAGGGACTAGAGAAAGTAGGCGAATCAGGCCGGCAGGATAAACGTTCATGGCCGAAGAAATCGGCCACCCCCGAAAATGAAAATCTTTTCATCGTAGGGGGGGACCTGCGTGTCCGCCCCAAAGAGGGCGCACAATTAACTGCGCCTCGACAAAGGACTTTCCCGCTAAACTCGCCGGCGGGCCAGGAGGAGGGCGAGACCGGCAGCGATGACGCAGGCCCAGGCAAAGACATCGCCGCACCTGGTGTAGAAGCTGCCGCCGGGGAGCCAGGCCAGTTCCACCGCGTGGGCCTCCGGGGCATAGAGCTCCGAGGTCCACCGCAGGCGGCCGGCCCCGTCGATGAACGCAGAAATGCCGGTGTTGGCGGCCCGGGCCAGGCAGACCCGGTTCTCCACCGCCCGGATCACCGCCATGGACAGGTGTTGGTAAGCCGCGGCGGTCTTGCCGAACCAGGCGTCATTGGTGATGTTGACCAACAGGCGGGCCCCATTGGCCACCTGGGCGCGGGAGAGGTAAGGGAAGATGGACTCATAGCAGACCAGGGGGCCGACGGCCCCTTCGGGCAAAGACACGGTGGCCCCCACCGGGCCTTCGGCAAAGTCGCCCACCATGGGCACCATCTTGCCGATAAACGGGAAAAACCGCCGCAGCGGCACGTATTCCCCATAGGGCACCAGGTGGGCCTTGCTGTAGGAGCCGACGGTTTCACCCTGGGGGTTCAAAAGATAGGCCCGGTTGAAATAGCGCTCGCCGTCAGCGGTCAGCTCCCAGGCGGGGCTGCCGAACAACAGGTAGGCCCCACTCTCGATGGCGATCTTGCGGACTTCGGCGTCCAGGTCCGGGGTCCGCAGAAAAAAGAAGGGCGCGGCGGTTTCGGGCCAGATGATGAGCCGGGCCCCCTGAACCTGCCGGGTCAGTTCAGCATAGCGGTTCAGGGTGGTCAGGACCATCTCTTTTTTCCATTTTTCGCCCTGCTTGATATTGCCCTGGACCACCGCCAGCTTGATTGTGGGGCTGGCGGCCATCAGCGCCTCCACTTTTTGGAGGCGGTAATAGCCATAACCCAGCCACAAGGCCAGGATCAGGCAGACGACCAGGGCCTGGCGCAGCGGCCGGGGCTTTACCCGGGGCGTAAAGACGAGGAGATAAAGGCTGACGTTCACCAGGACCACCAGGAACGAGAGGCCGTAGACGCCGGTGAGGTCCGCGAGCTGGAGTAATACCGGGTGGAGATAGAGGCCGTTCCCCAGCAACTGCCAGGGGAAGCCGCTGATGATGTAGGTTTGGCCCATCTCCAGGGCCACCCACAGGGCCGGGGCATACCAGAGGAGACTGATCCCCCGCTGCTCGCCCCAGGCCACCCCCAGGCCCCACATGGCCCGGTACAGGCATAGATAACCGGCCAGCAGGAAGAGAACCCCCAGGGAAACGATGAGGGGCAGGTGGCCGAAAACATGGGTGACATAGACGATCCAGTAGAGCAGGGCCACATAGTGGACCAGCCCCGAGACCAGCCCCAGCCAGAAGGCGGCCTTCAGGGACCGGCCCTTCAGGGCCCAGAGGAGGGGCACCAGGGCGAAAATCAGCAGCCAGGTCTGGTCCCACTTGGGAAAGGCCGCAGCCAGGAGAAGGCCGGAGAGGACCGCGGCCAGGAAATGGGAGAAACGAGTGGGCCGGTTCATGCTAGGGGATTATAGCCGGAAGAGGGAACAGGGGCCAGGGGGCAGGGGAAGAAAAAAGGGGGCAGGGGGCAGGGATTAGGGATCAGTAGTTTCCTTTAGGCAACTGCCCATTGAACTCCGGGCAGGTTAAGGCCGGCTCTTCCGGGACCTTCCCCGGGCAGAAGTTTAGCCAGAAAAAAAGGGGGATAATGAACCTCATATCAACTAAGATTTTCTTTTTGGCGAAGTGCGGATAGAGAGCAGTTATACGCTCGTTTCTTCGTTGCGCATTCACACGTTGAAAGCACTCTTTACGCCGTCTTATTC
>Ga0172375_10005113_pt1 | contig 19092 bp, 13 predicted proteins | sample LakKiv1m_FD_114537 | JGI IMG/M metagenome (GOLD analysis project Ga0172375, IMG submission 114537) | Freshwater microbial communities from Kabuno Bay, South-Kivu, Congo - kab_092012_11.1m | ecosystem: Environmental > Aquatic > Freshwater > Lake | place: Democratic Republic of the Congo...
AAAATGGATATAAGAATGAATAAAATTTTTGACCAGCTCACCGAAATTAAAGTTGACATCGCTAAAATTCAGCCACAATGAAAACAGACAACACCACTAAAATCAGCATCATCTTTTTTATCGCCACGCTTTGCACCTGCGCGTATATGACCTTTGCGCAGCCGGTGGCGGCAGATTCAACAGCCGCCATACCCGTAACCTTTTCAGGATTATTGTTTGGCAACACCCCCTGGCTACTCTATACAGTGGCTATTATCTTCTCCCTGATGGGTGCGGCTGCCAATACTATTATTGAAGTGAACAAAGGCATAAAAGAAAACAAAAATTCGCCCGAAAAATATTCGTCCCGCTATTTCTGGAAACGCAATACGCTGAAAGTTTTGCTTTCCGTTATTTCCAACCTGTTTCTGATCCGTTTTCTCACGTTTGTAACACCGGATAGCTGGCAGATTAAGATTACAAACGACTGGCTGATGCTTATTTCGGTTGTCAACGGAGCAATAGGTTTTAGCATTGACAGAATAATTACGTGGGCGAAACCATATATACCTTTTTTAAATAATAAATAACAATTAATACATAAATAAAATGGCACAAATAATTCCCGTAGGCGGCTCGATAGCCGTAACCATAGCCGACAGCGAAGTAGCGGCTGCGCTAATGAACCCGGCAAACAATTCAGAACAGAACAATGTTCTTATCATTGACAAGGCTCCTTATATTCTCAGCACCCTTTCTTTTGGTAGTGGCGGTGGTTCATTCGCCAGTGCAACATGGGATGCGTTGTATAACAGTGGTACAAATGCAATCATTAACCAGTGGCCCGCAGGAGCAAGTGTACAGGACACATCTGTGCAAAATGGAATCGGGAATTTCCAGTCACATTTAGGGCGCAATGGTTACATAGGCTCGGTAACTGCCAATCTTTTAGATTCTAACGGGCTTTTCCTTACGCCCGCAAGCGGCTATTCAAAAACCATAGCAACGGATTCAAGTATAGCTATATTCAGGGCAACAGGGAAAGCGATAGTTCTTCCCGGAACATACAGGGTTGTAATATCTGTTACGGATGGAACAACAACAAAAACGCGAACTTTCGACATTGTTGTAACCGCCTATCCTTCTGTTCCTGCCGGTGATGGCTGGCTCTAAGCTAAGATGACATGCGGAAAGCGGTATTCACATATTGGAATCCAAAAGGTGATGCAGCCGGGTATCGTAACCATGACGAACTGGCTGCCACCCTCGCTTTGTCGCTTGAATACGCAAAAAAAAATTATATCTGCGAATTAGTTACCGACCAGGCGGGTTATGAATTATTAGTTGAAAAACACAAACTGGAGTTTGATATGAACGCCATTTTGCTGAATAAACTCAATGGTAAAATTCCGGTTGAATTATGGGCGTATGCAAAAATTTATGCTTGCAGCCTGCAAAAAGAACCCTTTGTTCATATTGACAATGATTTTGTGTTATGGGACAAACTACCAAAAAAAATTGAATCAGCGCCTTATTTTTTCCAAAGCCTTGACTATGTTCACCGGGAAGCGCAATATAAACTGATGCTGGAGATGGAAGGCGACATGGTTCCTGAAATTATCCGCAAAAACCCTTCTCCGGTTTCATGGAATTTCGGGATCATGGGCTTTAAAGACATTTCGCAGATACAGGCATGGCATAATGCAGCTTATGAATTTATAAATAAAATTTCAAAAAACGCAAACCCGCAAAGGCAATTTGCTTCCATAAATATGTTCATCGAGCAGTATTTTCTTGCCTGTTTTATTCACCGGCAAAAAGCCAAAGTGCAATCATTGGCTACCAACCTGGATAAAATAGACAAGCCGGGGATAGCCTTCACGCATTTATGGGGACAATGCAAGCAGGATGCCGCAATTATGGACCGCATAAAACTACGTTTGCTTAAAGAATTTCCAACTGTGTATCACAACATTTTTACAACCGATAAAACACCCGCCTGATGCTATTCTTAACCTCTCTTTCCCCCTCACATAAAAACGCTGAAATACAGTTAGATGCCGTACAATCATGGCTTGCGCTCGGAAACAAAGTGCAATCATTCAACACACCGGCAGAAATTGACAAGTTGCAATCATTCGCCAATCTTGTTGAGTTTGTTCCGGTAACTAATCCTGAGCATACCGGCATTGCTGATTTTAACCGACCACTTGTTAAAATCACCCACATGATAAATTGGTTTCGCGCACAAAATGAATACGAAAACTGCCTGCTTATAAACAGCGATATAGAATTATTGCCTGAGTATGATATTATGAAGGCGCTGGAGGAGGGCGCAAAAACGCATTTTGTTTTCGGAAAGCGATGGAATTATGAAACCAATAAACGCAACATGAGTTATGAACCTTACGGCATTGACTATTTTGCGCTGAACAAAGAAAACGCTGCGCTTTATCCGTCAGAAGAGATTTATTGCATGGGTGAGTGTTTTTGGGACTACTGGATTATTTGTTATCCATTGCTGAAAAGCTACCCGATTTATGCCTTGCACGAAAGGTTTGGGATTCACAAAAAACACCAGTTGCAATGGGAACAATCCACCTGGCACAGGCTGTACCATTATTTTAAACAGAAAATGGGGAAAAATATTGGCGGGCTTGGAAACGAGGATGACATTTATTCCAATATCTATTCGCTTTACCAGGTGTTTATAAGCCGCGCGCAGGCGTTGCCTTTACCTGACAAATATGAAGCTCAAACAACGAAGGCGGTATTAAACGGAAAAGTGCGCGGAGATGAAGTTTTTTATGTGGATGAACTTTTGCTTCGCGCTAAAAAACAATTCAGGATGAATATCAATGGTATTCTTCATGTTGGCGGGTATGATGGCGAAGAAATAGCAGGCTATTCTCAACTTGGCATTAAAAAGGTTGTATTCTTTGAACCTTTGAAAAGCAATTTTGATAAGCTCACAAAAAAAGTAGCGAATTACACGGGCGTAACCTGCCATAAAGTTGCTTTAGGCAAAAAGGCAGGCGAAATGACCATGTATGTGGAATCGCATAACGGTGGACAAAGCTCATCATTACTTAAACCCGGACTACACAAAGATTTTTATCCTTTTATTGAATTTGAAAAATCTGCTGAAAAGGTGAAAGTGGCAACGCTGGATTCTTACAACTATACCGACTGCAATATGCTGGTGATGGACACGCAGGGGTATGAAATGGAAGTATTGAAAGGCGCGAAAAAAACGCTGAAAAATATTGATTACATTATTTCAGAAGCTAACCTGGCGGAGATTTTTGAAGGAGGCGCAAACTTTTCAGACCTTATTGATTTTCTGCAACAGGAAGGCTTTACCCTTATTTCCTTTCAGCAAAATGAATTTCTTTGGGGCGATGCCTTTTTTATAAGGGCTGACCTGGCGGTGCAACATTACCGCGATAAACGCTTTGAAGCAACACAAACTCAGAAAGCATGAACGTTTACGCCTTTCACCAAAACATAACAGAATACGGGGATTATTATTTCGGGCTTACCGAGCTATGGGCTGAGAACTGGAAGAAAAACGGATTTAACCCGGTTATTTTTACATGGGATGAAATTAACACACACCCGCGCTGCAAAGAATTTTACGATAAAATATCAGAATACAAAAGCAGCAACCTGAAACAATACCAGGAAGGAAACCTGATGCGCTGGCTCGGTTATGCAATTTGCTTAGAACGCTATGGCGAAGGATTTACAGTTGATACCGATGTTTTCAATTTCGGTTTGCGCCCTGAGTATATATGGTTTGACAAAAGCAAACTAACCGCGTTCGCAAAATTATGGAAATCCCCGCCCATGAGCGTTTATGCTAACAAGGAAAACATAAATTCCATCCTTGACATAATTTACAATTATAAAGGGGAAGGAATAACCGTAAGCGGAATGCAGCAAATCAGCGATATGATTATTTTTTATGAAAACGATTCGTTGTTTCATTGCCTTAATTACGAATGTTTATTCAATAATCCCGGCTGGAAAAAATATCCGTTGATACACTTCGCTAATGACTGCATAGTAAGGTATCAAGGTGAAAAACCGGAAAACAAATCAGAATTTATCAAACAATTTTTAAAACCATAATATCATGCCAGCACCAACAGTAATAGTGGGCGTCCAAACCACTATCAAAGAAATCAACGCCAGCGAATACATAGCTATTGAGAACTGGAAATTATTTCTTGCCTTCAGCCAGCCGGCTAACGTATTTCCACAAAATGACATTATCGTTATTGAAGGCAGGTCTTATATTATTTCCAGCATAGGCGGAAGCAATGCAGCTCCAAAATAAACAATGCAATTCACCCCATCATACGGAAAATTTGTTGGCAATGAAAGTGGACACAATCCACTTTCAGGAAGCCAGCATGAATTAAATACGGAAATAGAAAACCTTATCCGCAAAAAAGATAATGGTTTAGAGGCGTATTCTGATTCCGAAATTGAGTTTATCAATAAATATGAGGGAGCCGGGGGGCAAGGCAAAGAGGGCGCGAAAGGCGAAGGATTACTTTACGAATTTTATACCCCCGATTTTGTTTGTGAGTTGATGTGGCAACTGGCGGTAACCTATGATTATGACGGGGGCAATGTTTTAGAACCAAGTTGCGCAAGCGGAAGATTGTTTAAGCCAGCGCCCGATAAAAGTAAATGTGTTGGTTTTGAGATAAACCCCGTAAGCCGCAGGATTGCACAGATTAATAATCCCGATGCAATCATTTACCAGGGCTATTTTGAAACTGCTTTTTTGCAGCCGCCCCGTTTTTTCTCAAAGCTGCCAAAAGGACAATTAACCTGGCTGCCACAATATCCTTTTTCGCTCGCGGTAGGAAACCCGCCTTATGGTATTCACCGCAATTTGTATTCAACCTATTTTACCAAACCAAAGCTGCCAACGCTGGAGATATTTTTTATTTACTATGCACTGATGCTGTTAAAGCCGGGCGGATTGTTGGTTTACCTCATTAGCAGCAACTTTTTACGCAACGGACAAACCTATAATGCTGCAAAAGATGAACTCGGAAAGATAGCGGAGTTTGTGGATGCTTACCGCCTGCCGCCTGTGTTTCGCAGTTCGGCTGTACCAACAGATATAATTGTTTTACGCAAAAAATAAAATCGCTATGGACACAGAAAAAGAACTCAGGCTTGAAATAAAAAGTCAATTAGAAAAAGTAACACAGGCAAACAGCCCGGAACTATTTATCCGCCTGCAAACACCCGAAGGCTATGCAGGCATTGAAGATACCATTATTCAACAGGTAATTGCAACCGGGGTAACACCGGCTGCATTAATTCCGCAGCTCGAAACCGAATATTCAATGATATAATGCCACGCATAGCACCTGCATATTACCGCGCCCGTATTTCAGCCATAGAACATTGGCTGAAAGTTTCTCCTTTTCTGAATGATGAAAAGAAGAATAACGACCGTGTATTGCTTCGCAACGGTGTTATACCTGAGAATAATTATTACGCGCTGGAAGAATCCATCGCCAACCGCCTGCATCATAACAAGCATTTGTATTCAGATGAGCCGCTGACACTAACAGAGCTTACCAGCTATTCAACCTGGTTTGCCATGCACCCCGAAAAAATAGCAGGCAAAGAAGAAGTAACTACATCGTTGCATTTTCCGATAACCATAAAAGGCAACCGCGAACAAATTGAGCAAACCATCAGCGCAGGAATTGAGGCAGCTAAAAACAATTTCCCTGGTCCGCAACAACAAAACATGGAACAAGAAACCGCCCGAAAAAAGCAGATTGCAAAGTTTAAGCTGAAAGCAAAGCTGATGCTGTTGGAAACAATTTCGGGTGAGTTGGGAAATGTGAGAAAACTTTCAAAATACACCATCGCCAAAAACTGTTCTGACATACAAGATGTGCAGATGGGCTTAGACGAACTGAAAGAATATTTTAAGATTACCAAAAAGCCAACAGATACCGCATATATCAGATTCTATAAACTTAAAGTCAGGTTTAAAGAGTTGAATGGGGGAATTGTGAATCAAGGGCTAAATGGATTTCAAATTGACAGGTTTCATTTTCCGTTTATACCAAAATACAAGAAAGAAATAACGGGGCGTTCTAAAAATATAGAATTTTTAATTGGCGTAGTCAAAAAATATATGTTACGGAAATTTAAAAACAAGGTTTTCCCTAATCCCGACACTGGATTTGACATACTGATTCACAAAGAAGATTCTATTGGGAAAATGTTTAATAAGAATATTAGGGATAAGAAACTTAAAGCATACACCGTTTTAGATGAAATAATACTTGTTGCAAAGAAATATAAAGAAGAACCGGGTGAGAAAAAAAATATTATAAAGGTTCATTTTTTTGCTTCAATAGTAAGCGTTGAAGGACATGCTTATCCTTTTCTCTTTACTGTGAATGAGAAGACAGGCAAACAATATATATATAACACAATTTTTATTGATAAAAAAATAGCCGTCAAAATTATGGCGGCTATTTAAGATACGTAACCACATGAATAGTACTTCTGCGGAGTATGAATATCACCGCAAATATAAAAATAAAAAATGAACTACGCAAAAACATTTTCAGGCTTATCCGGTTTAGGCGAACTTAACCAGGAAACCAAAACACTGATCCGCAATAATAATGCTGCGATAACTGCCGTGTTGAAAAAAGCAAAGCAGCAATTAAATGGGCTTGGCAATTTACCTGCAACATCAAACAAAATAAAAACTTTCAACGAGGTAGTGGAAGAATACAACACAGGAATTTCAGACGATGAAATCCGTGCATGGGTTTGGTATAAGCGTTCGCTTGGTATTCCGATGAAAGGATGGGAAAATTATTACCTGAAAGGAAAAGATGCCAGCGAAATGGTTGTTACCAACCGCGAAACGCAGATACAGAACAATGCTTATCAGCCGGTGCGCACCGTTGGCAAAGCAACGGTATTAGGAAAATATGTGCGCACACAAGACCAGGGCGCAAGGGGCAAGCATTATATTTATCGTGGTGATGCCGGGCTTGAATTGGTATTAGCCGCCCACTGCGATATTGAAAAAAGCAATGCAACTGCTGACAAAGAAACATTAAAAACGCTGGTAATTGCCGGTGCGCTTTATTATCTCGAAGGTGAACTGTTGCCCTTTCCGATTTATACTTATGGAAACATTTATGAACGTGAGGCGCAGTTAGAGCGCGACAAAGCCGCAATCATGCAGCTTTTCGGAGCCGGAATATATGAACGGCATAAAAAGGCGCTCACCGATGCAAAGCCCAAAACGCTTACCATCACCAACCCCGAACCGAAGGAACGCCCTATTATCACTGCTATCAGCGACACGGCAAAAAAAATAATGATTAAAGCCCTGCGCGATGAATACCGCAGTGACGTGGAAAGTGCTGAAGAACTGCGCAAAGTAAACGGACAAGCCGAAAGAGTAAAAAGAGCGCAAAAAATAAACATTGATTTTGACGGTGAAAAATCATTTTCCTTGCAGGATGTGTTTGTGAAATGGCTGTTTACGCTCAATGCAGATGAAGACTTTAAAAAATCTTCTGCTATTGATATTTCGCAGTATTACATTAAAGCTGCGCCCCTGCGCGATGACAAACTTAGCGCACAGGAAAAAGCCGAAATAAAAGCCAACGCCCGTAACGAAGGCGAAGAATTGTTTTCCCGCTTTTTATATGAAGCCATAACCATTGAAGACCAGTTGGCTTTAGACCGTGCCTGGAATGAAGAATTTAACGGTTACAGTGATATTAATTACAAGCGCATCCCTGTTGGATTTGAAATCAGCACACGGTTTAAGTCCGGGCTGTTGCAGATAACACCTATTCAGCGCGAAGGCATTGCCTTTATGCAGGCGGTTGGTTCCGGTATTATCGCCTATGATGTAGGTGTTGGTAAAACCATGACCGCCATTGTGAATCTTGCCAACGAATTGTTCCAGGGAAGGTGCAAGCGCCCTTTGATTGTGGTTCCTAATCCTACCATTGGCAAGTGGATTAAAGAACTAATCGGTTTCCGCGACCCGAAAACAAAAGAAGAAGTTTTTGGAGTGTTAAGTAATACCGGGATTGAAGTAAACGACTGGTATAACTTAGGAGTTGATATTGTGAAAGCGAACAATGTTTCAAAGTTGGTTCCTGAAAAATCAATCACCATCGTAACCTACGAAGGGTTTAAGAAAATCGGCTTTTCCGATTCAATTATTGATGGACTGTTGCAGGAACTAATTAACATCTTAACGCAGGGTCCGGCAAAAACCCCGCGTGATGAAGAAAAAAGGCAACAGAAATTCCGTGAAATGCTGGGCGTAGGTTTAAAAAATACGGTGTGCGACATTGACAAAGCGGGTTTTGATTATTTAGTGATTGACGAAGGGCATCGTTGTAAAAATGTGTTTGACGAAGTTGCCAGCGATGATGACGGAAACCGAAGGTATAATATGCACGGGGCGCAAAGCGAAACCGGAATAAAAGCCTTCCTGCTTACCAATTATTTGCAGCGCAAATTCGGGCGGTGCAGCATGGTATTAACGGCAACGCCATTTACCAATTCACCGCTGGAAATTTATTCCATGTTGTCAATGGTTGCGTATGATTACATGACCAAGAACGGAATTAAGAATGTGAAGCAGTTCTTTGATTTGTTTGTATTGCCGACAACAGAATTTGTCGCCAACTATAAAGAAGAAATTGTAGAAAAAGAAGTGATACGCGGATTTAACAACCGGCTCGTATTGCAGAAACTCATCTACAATCACATCAATTATAAAACCGGAGAAGAAGCCGGAGTAAAACGCCCTTGCAAAATTTCTCTTCCCCGCGTGAATGAAATGGTGAACGGTGCTATTCGCAGGCTGCCGCCCGAAAAGCAGATATTAACTTACCTGCGCATGACTGAACGCCAGCGCAATAATCAGAATGAGATTGTGAACGCAGCTCGTAACGCTTCATCCAAAGATACAGGGGCTATTCTCCGGGCGCTGGGACACAGCCTTGACAATGCGCTTTCGCCTTTCATTTATTCCAGCTATGGCGAAGAATTAGACTATAAAACGTATGTAACCGAATCGCCTAAAATTCATTTTGCGTTGGAATGTTGCCGTAGCGTGAAAGAGTGGCATGACCAACGGGGTGAAAGTGTATCCGGGCAAGTTATTTATATGAATAGAGGAAAAGAATTTTTCCCCCTCATCCGCGAATACCTTAATAAAGAAGTCGGTTACAAAGAAGAAATTTTTTACGACACTTTTGACAGTAAAGACCGCCCGAAAAAATACAAGCTGAACGAAGTGGAAATAGTCAGTTCGGAAATTTCGGAAGAAAGAAAAGAACTGATTAAAGATGCTTTTTTGCAAGGCATTGTTAAAATCATTATCGGAACGGCTACCATCCGCGAAGGAATTGACTTGCAGAAATACGGAACGGCACTTTATAATTTATTCCCTGATTGGAATCCAACCGATATAAAACAGTTAGACGGGCGTATTTGGCGGCAGGGAAATACTTTCGGATATGTGCGCTCTACCATGCCACTGATTCAGGACAGCATGGATGTATTTGTATTTCAAAAGTTAGATGAAAAAACAAGCCGCATTAATGATATATGGTATCGTGGCGACCGGGGCAATGTGCTTGACTTGGAATCGTTGGACCCGCAGGAAGTAAAACTCGCGCTGATAACTGACATCGGCAGATTGGTAAAACTTTTCTACGACCAGGCGAAAGAAGAATTAAGCAAAAAACACCGCAGGGCGAAAAACGCGCTGAAAGTAATTGTAGAAGTGAAAAGCGACATCAGCCGCTATCGCTACTACCGTGAACAAATGCTTGGAGTTGTAAAAGAGTTTTACGAAGAACTGAAAGAAAATGAAATTTTCAGCAAGCGCAGTTATGCGATTAAAGCGGAAGAAAAAGAACATAAAGCCGCGCAGGTAAAGGCAAAGGAAACGCTGATACAGTTTGAGCAATTTTTAACTGCCAGCAACCAGGACGACAAAGATTTGTTATCGCTGTTGCGGAAAGTAGAATCGAATGACTACCGCATTTACCCGTCAAACACTTATAATATAGGTAGCTTTAAAGAATACCTCGTTAAAGTCCGCAAAACTGAAAAGACTTATTTAGCTCCGAAAAAACTAACCATTGAAAGCGACTTGGGCGAAGCTGCAAAACAATACAAAGCCGATTTAGAAACGCTGGAAGCGGAAGCAAAACTATACAGCACTGATAAAACCGGGGCAACCGTAAAAGCGGAAGACAGCATTAAATGGCGGGAACTGGAAGAAGAAGTAAAACAGAAAAAATCTGCCCTTGCGGTGGATGGTAGAACGGTGATGCAAAGAGTTGAAGAATATGCACAACTTAATTACCTGCTGGGCTTCAAAATGGAACACAATACGGGCGCAAGCTGCCATATCCCCAACCCGAATGATTTACCGGCACAGCCCGCCAAAAATGCTGATGCTTCAGCAGAACGCAAAAAGCAAATAGCGAAATTTAAATTAAAAGCATTATTACTGAAACTCTAATACAAAAAAATGAAAATCACAACCTCAAACTATTTCAATGCCGCGAAAAACATAGACTTTTCGCAGCATAAAGATTTACAGGAAATGCACGAACTGTTAACCAGTCTTACCGACAATGGTAACGACTGGAGCGTATATGAAAATAATGAAGACGGTATGCAGCCGCTTATTGATAAGCTGTTTCAGGCAGTGGAAAAAATTGCCGAGCCGGAAGCAGAGCCGAAGCCTGCAAAAAAGCCAAGCATGAGCAATGCTAAATATAAACACAATCAAAAAATTGTTTACAAAGGCAAGGTTCATACTGTGGATTCTATCCAAACTCCAATTTTTCCCGGTAAGTTTGGTATGGAATTTATTTATGTCTTAAAGCCTGAAAGTGGTGATTCTTTAATTGAGAATGTAAGCGAAAGCGAAATTGAAGAATATAAAGGAAGTGGACAGAATCCACCGAAATATAAAAAAGGCGATAAGGTTTACATGTTTGAAAACGAAGGCGACTTAATTATCACCAACGTTTATGAGCATCACGACATGCCCGCGCATTATGATTTAAAGTTTATTAATAGCAACAAAACTCGCGGCAATATCAGTGAAACAAGAATTTTTCCGGCAAAAGAAAAAAGTGGACAGCATCCACAGGCTAAAGAAGTTCACTATATTGAATTAAAAAAACCAACTGAGGTTGAATCAAAAAAGAATAAGGATAAAATTCAGGAATTAATAGAGAGTGGTGTAAGCCTGAAAGACATCAAATTGAAACTTCATTATATTTCATCTGAAGAAAAAATGCGTGAAACACAGGTTAGGTTTCAACAAATCAAAAATAGAATCGCATTTGATTTAGATAATAAAAAAAGAGGGATTACAACCGAGGAGCGTATTGAGCAGGATGGCAAAGAATACAGGAAAAACAAAAAAACAAAACGCCCCCGCGTTTCTGCAACCAAAAAAGTAGGCAGCAGCGGTGAGCCGGTGGAGCATATCAGCCCTTCGGTTGCGCTGATTAAGCGTTTTGCTAATATGCACGGCAAGCAGGTGAGTTATGATAAACTCATGGCGTTGCTGCGGTCGGTTCAAAAAAATATCACTGAAAAAATAATCCGCAAAACAGACAGGTATGCCGAAGAAATAAAAGATATACAAACCTTTTTGGTTGCCCGCGCCAATGAAAATGTGGAAAGCTATACCATTACCCTGAGTGAAAAGCGGCTGGAGCAATTTAAAAAGATAACGGAACGTGAAACCAAAATGCTGGTTGTAACGCTTCTTTGTCAATATATCAGCATCATTGGTAAAACCGGAACAGTAGGCAAGAAAGGAATTACAGTAAAAGCTAAAGCGGAAGATTTGGTAAACCGTATTGCGAAATATGAAGAAAAAGGGGATATAACAAAACAAGATAAATATTACAACTTCCTTGCAACGGCTGTGAAGAGGATGAAGGATTTTATTTCGGGCAAAGAAAAAACCATAAAACCTACCATCACCGAACTGAACGGATTATCGGGTACGGGCTGCGATTGTAAGGAAATGCTGGGAGAAATTTACCGCAGTTATGATAATGACGATAAGATTTCAGTAAAGCCGATAAGGGCGCTAAAACATAAAAGTTATTATTCCGATGCCACAGGGCGAGGCACAGGATCACATCATGGAGGATTGCGCGGAACGGAAGAAGTTTTGCCGGAATTAGTTGCAGCAACAAAGCCGGTTGTAAAAAAAGTTTCCAGCGTTGAAGACATTTTAGCGCAGGAACATACCACTGTTGGTATAAAAGGAAAATGGCTGGAGCTGCTGGGTGATATTTGTTTTGTGTTCTATTTCCTGTTTTATGGTCCGGGAGGCTCCGGCAAATCGAGCATGGCGATTTCGTTTGCGCAATACCTTAGCGAATTGGGACATGAAGTTTTGTATGTGCCTGCCGAAATTTACGGAACACCTGTTTTAAAACAATTATTGATTGATGCGGGAATAAAAGGCAATGATAAATTACACATCATGCCATCCATCAAAGGCGTTGATTTATCAAAATACCGCTTAGTTATTATTGATAGCAAAGACAGCGCGGAAATTTCGGTGGATGATTTCAGAACCTTGAAAAAGAAATATCCGAAAACATCCTTCATTTTCACTTCGCAGGGTAAAAAAGACGGTGATTATCGTGGTTCTGAAGAATGGCGCAATGAAGTGGACACATTGGTTTGTTTCCCCGAACAGGGCAAAGCCAGCACCGCCAGCGAAAAAAACCGCTTTGGAGGACACGCGGAAGTGCAGATGTTTCAACCTAAACAAAAACGTTCCGATGCTTGACGTTGAATAACACCACCGCAGGATGGGAAAAGCCTGATGTTAAGCCCCGCAATCGCAGCGGGGCTTTTTTATTTACCCTGAATTGTCACATCACTGATGTGACAATTCAGTTACAGCCTGAACTTTTTCATTTCTTCCTGTTTTTTCTTGTCCACAATTCTGCCGTAAATCTGTGTGGTTTTTAAATCTTTGTGTCCGAGCAGGTCGCGCACGGTTTCCATGCTTATGCCATAAGTTAATGCCAGTGTTGCAAAGGTGTGGCGGGCAACGTGGGTAGTAAGATGTATGTTAAGTTTAGCTAATTTCGCTAAATCTTTCAGGTAATAATTATAAGTTTGGTTGGTAACGGGTTTAAAAATTCTCTGTGATAAATCTGCCGGAGCCTCTCCAATTATTTTTCGCGCATTTTCAACCAACGGAATAGTAACCAGGTCAGAAACTTTTTTTTGAGTTAGAATAATGCAGTCGTTTCGGATGGCAGACCACTCCAACCGGATTAAATCGGAATAGCGCAGACCGGTATAACATTGAAAAATAAATTTTCGCCTCAGTTCGTCAAGATGGGGCGGCAAATTTTCAAGGTTCATTAGTTTGCGTACTTGTTCTTCTTCTAAAAAATCGGGATTGGTAGGGGTGTTCCGCATTTCAAACCTGCGAAAAGGATAATCCGATTCCTTTAATATGCCTTTATTGATTGCCTGCCTGATAAAAACCCTCAATTTTCGCAAATACATATTCGCGGTATTGTTGCTCATGGCTTTTCGCTCTACTTCTCCTTTGCGGTTAAGTTGGTCGGTCATCATCCACGCATGGAAACGCGAAAGAAAATCATAATCCACCTCACTCAACTTTATTCCCGGACGGAATTTATCAATGTGTCGTGCAGTAGTTTCATAAATCTGCAAGGTTCGGAAGCTGCTTTTCTTTCTCAGCTTGCTTTCAGCGCGTATAAACTCCGTAACCGATGTTTGCTTGTTTTGCTTATGAAAATAGATACGGTGAAAATCAGAAACGGTAAAACCATCGCCCTTTTCCAGTTCTAATTGCTTCAATAAGTTCAGAATTTCCGATTTCTTTTGCTGAATGATGCTGTTTTTGTCGGCATCTGTTGAGCGGGAACTAAATTCGCCCGTATCATTATTAAAAAAACGGATATTCCCCGCTACCCCTGTGCTGTATCGCTTCTTTTCGCTGCTAACCAGCACCCGTAGATACACTTTTCCATTGTTTCTGATATAAGGCGTTACAGAATAAACAGGCATTTTATCGGTGTGTCAATTTTTGTGTCAATTTCTGTGGTAAAAAGTATATCATAGATTAGAAAAATATTTTCTATTGTTTTCCCAAAAACACTCTATTTCCTTAGTGTCGCAAAATAAAATAGACAATAATAGGTTAAAGTTTCCTACTGTTGTCTATTAAATTGTGCACCCGAAGGGATTCGAACCCCAAGCCTCCTGATCCGTAGTCAGGTGCTCTATCCAGTTGAGCTACGGGTGCATTTCCTTTTTTTAAAGGGCTGCAAATATATTATTTATCCCTGAAAGCGCAATTATTCATCACCTGCGGGTTCAAAAGATTTAACAAAGTTACGTTTCTTGATTTCTGATGAAATGGTATATTGGTAGGGTTGCGAACCTTCTTTTCCTTTTGCTTCCCGTGATTCAGCTTTTGCATCTTTTATAGGGTTATTGAAATTAGGATCTGAAGAAACACCTCCAAACAAACCTCTTGAATACTCGAAGTAATACCAGGTGTCCTCACCAGGTTCAAGATATATATATAATTTGTCGCCACTGCGTTTTTTCACTAATTCAATCATTCCATAGACCATTTTATTTAACTCTATTTTATTAACACTTGCAACCCCGAAAAATCCTTTATAACGGTAAGAGCTTGTTTTGGGATTCCATTTAAGTTTTACATCTGTGAGGAATAAGATCATACCCAGTTCTTCAGGAAACTTCTTGAACGAACCATAGAGATTCATCTCCGCCAACTTTTTGTCTCCTTTTTCTTTGCCCATTAATTCATACAACGCTTTCTCATAATAATTACCGTAATAAACCGCATCCAATGGCGGGAAGAAAGTAGAAAGTCTTTCGGTCATTACCCTCAAAGCCTCATCATTAAAAAAGAAGTTAACGCCAAGGTACATATCAAAATTAGTTGAGTCATTATTCATGTTGTGATGCACATATCCCACCGGTGTCAACTCTATCTGACCAAGCTGGATTCCAAGGTCAAGCTTTCCCTGTCCTGATGCAATGCAATTTTCGCTGAGGCTGATGAAATTACCGGGAACAGTGGCTCCTCTCAGTTTCTCTTTGTTTGAAATGCGATATTCTTTGGTCTGGTTATCATAAAACAAATAACCCTCAGCCGCTATGATATCTATATCACCGGTATTGATTTTTGGTGAGAGGAAAGTAGGATAAATCCGTGTAGAATCTTTTTGCAACTCAATACCTGTTGAAACCGGTTTCCCGGCAGCGTCACGCGGATTTTTTTCAATGGGGATAAATATTTCCTTCGGATCAATTTCTGCGTCAAACTTTAACCAGCTCGATCCAATGCCTTCGCAGTTGTGAACTATCTTTGTGCTGCCGGTATAACGTAAATTCTGTTTGCTTGCATATAACTCTACAGTGCCCTTGTATTTAAAATTAGGACTGAGCGTAAAGTTTTCTTCTTCTTTTATATCACCACGCCCGTATGTTTGTGAAGCAGAATCAACGGTCAGTGGTTCAAACTTAATTGCCCGTTTCTGTCCCGCTACATCCACATAATCATATGTTGCTGTTCCTTTATAATTTTTTCTTGAAAAAATATTGATCTCCGCATCATAGAAATTATGATACTTGGTGGTGCGGTTTGCCATCAACTTCGCATTCTCCAGCGTTTGCATCCTTGCCTGTTTAAGGATCAACACATCTCCCCCATCGGGGTATATTTCAGCATCGGCTACATCAATTTTTTTAACACCTTCGGCTGCAAGTGTGTAATCCTTCAGACTGAAGTGGGCTGAAGGTGCAACAAACTGCAATGAATCCTGAGCGGGGTGAACGGAAATAAATTTAGAGCCACCCATTTCGAGGCTTTTAGGGTCGTTGCTTGCCGAAATAACGACATCCTGCTTATCCATATACCATTTAAACTGGTCAATAAAACAGATGTATTGATTTTCAGGAAAAGCCACAAATGATCCTGCACCGTTTGATTTAAACTCACCATAGCGTTCTTTTAAATTAATATGTGCGTTTACATTTTTAGTTGAAAACGCAAGTGCGGCAGCATCCGATCCGCTGAGTTTAAAGTTGGCGGTATCGGCATTGAAATCATCTAATTTATAAACAAATTTTTCAGACTCCAGTTCAGATTGAACAAACTCCATTTTGCCGCTACCGGTAAGCCCAGTCGGTGTCAGGTCAAGACTTCCGTGTAAAACACTCTGCGCAGCATACATCTCAATGGGGTTGTTGATTTTGCTTACATAAAAATGGTCGTTTTTCGGCTCCCAGTGCACGCTTACATCTTTACCGTTTGCATCAGGATATTGCACCGCGCCATCCTGTTTACGCAAAGTAAAATCCTGTGCCAGCGCGTTCATTGAATCGGGGAGAAAGACAAAATCCTTTGACTTTGTTGTGGAAGTGAGGTAATCGAGCGTACCATCGCCTCTCAAGCCCTGGTTGCTCAGATTGATGGTAGCGTTATATTGCGCCTCGCCTCCATAAACCGGATAGCCACCCGGAGGAGTTTCTTTTACAAAGCCGAGAGAGAAATCAGGTTGAAGTTTGAGCGTTTCATCCATGTCAGGGAAAATACCTGCTGATACAAATTCACCGCCAAAGGCAAGACCTTCCTTGGTAAAGTTATCAAGGCTGTCCACCGTAAACGGCTCGAGTTTAAAATAAAACCTTTGCTTGTCATAAGCTCCGCGCTGAATGGATTTCTTGTCATAGTAAACAAATGATTCCTTTTTGCTGGTGAACAAAGGATATTTCGGAAAATCTTCCAGTCCTGATTTATTGTTGGGATGGTCAATGAGCACTTCTCCTTCCAGGTCCTGCAACACCGTTCTTACCGGAACTAATTTCACTCTTCCAAAATCATCGGGTTCGCCTTCGGGCACTTTCATACGCAGCGAATCGATGCTCTTCATATCAATCTTAAATTCATCGTAGTTGAAAGCGAATTCTTTTCCGAAAATATCGAACCTGCCCGAAACCACTTTACCGTCAAAAGTGAAGTCGCGGTTTTTCTGCAATATCACTTCCTGCTCACGCGGGAAAATATAAACGTTCTGCGAATCGCTGAGGAATATCTGTCCAACACCTCTTAACTTAATATCAAAATTCAGGAGGTTGATAGAGGCATTGTCATATTTGCTTATCACAGAATTGAACTGGATAACATCGTAGTCCGTTTTCTTTGATTTTGCGTTGATGTAATCATAAAGCCTGTCTTTTATGGTGACCACATCGGTATCGGTATCATAAATAAGGAATCCCATGGTAGAAAGACGCATCAGCGTAGCACGCATTTCCGGGTCAGATATTCTGAAATATCCTGCCAGGTCAGAAGCATTAAGCGTTTTAGTTCCTTTCGTTTCAGAATACTTCTTTATTTTGATGAGCGGATTTACATCATCCAAGCCCTGTATCTTTGTATAACGGAAATCGTCCCAGAAATTGGCTGATTCAAACAGCGCCTTACTTTCCGCACCACCAGTTATCATTTTCATATTAATAACAGGGTCGTCAATTTTCCAGTAAACACCTTCTATGTACATATCCACTTTATGATAGGTATCGAAGAAAGGGGTTTTGCCCATCCCCTGTTCATTGCGGATAAGCGCAAGTTCGCGGTCGGCAATATTGAATTTCATTTCAAGCCCGGGATGAAAAACTGAATCTTTATCCCAGTAAATAGTTACAGAAGCCTTTTCAGACAATATCCTGTCTTTGTTGATTACAAAATTCTTCGCCCTCGCTTTTATCAGTTTGTATTCAACTTTTGTATCGGGGTTTGTCCAGCGGAAGGTGAGTATCGCATCATTCTTCTTGTTACCCGAACCAATAAATTTTGCTCCGTGCATAGAGAAACCGCCTTCATAATCCACATTCTTCTGCAAATCTTTTATCTGTAAATTCACTAAGTATGAATCAAAGCGCGGATAAGTGGCATTGTCCTCGTTCACATTGGCTTTTACTTTATCAGTAAGCAATCCGAAAAGCGGTTTGTTAAAAAAATCAGAATTATAAAAAGTTACTGAATCAATATTGTATTGTGATTTGGTAACATCAATTTTGTAGCTGCTGAATTCTGCATAACATTTTTCAGGTTCTATTCCTGCACGCTGCCAGGTAACTCTTCCTTTATCACCTTTAAAAAGCGTTTCGGTAGGATAATAACTTCCTTTGGTATGGAGTATAACCGAGCTGTCGCCCTTGGTATAGCAGGCAAGTTTGAGGGCGGAAAAACGAAGCACAGGAATGGAATCGAAATCAAAAATGTAGTTGTTGTTATCAGCAGCCCAACGCACCGCACGCGATTCATACAGCGTATTGTCTTTAAACAGTCCTGCGCTTATTTCAAGGTATTTGGTGAAACCGCCACGGGTTTCTTTTTCAATTGTTTTTTCTAAGGAAAGCATCCAGGGATCGAAGTTTCCGGCAGGCTGTTCGTATTTCACAAAATTTAAAATAGCCTGGAGGTAGAGATTGAAATCCGATGCTTTCTTTCTTTTTTTCAGCAGCAGGTCGCAGAAAGTATAGATGCGTTCGCGCTGCACCTCCGACAGGGGCGCGGTTTCCCACACCGGGGTAAATAGTTTAAAGAATTCTTTGGTTTCTTTTTCGTTGGAAGACTCAAGAAATGTTTGCATTTCTTCCATAAATTTCAGCTTGTCATGCGTGAATTGTTTGGGGGTTTGCGCTGCAGCAAGCGTGGAAATAAAAAGACTGAAGGTTATAAAAATAAGGGAACGGAAGGGGAATGGCAGCATCGGAATTCTTTTTGTTCTTTGCGAAAAAAGTGTAAATAAGAAATTAGCAAGGCAAAGTTAGAAAAGAAGTAGCATGGGAGAAGCAGGCGGGAAAATTTTTTACCACTGAGGGTATAACGCAAAGAAAAGAGATGGATGGATGGTTAGATGGATAGCGGGAGCTTCACAATTACGGGATTGATGGCAAGATGAAAAGCAAACGCCAATTAATTAAATT
>Ga0172375_10005117_pt1 | contig 19066 bp, 19 predicted proteins | sample LakKiv1m_FD_114537 | JGI IMG/M metagenome (GOLD analysis project Ga0172375, IMG submission 114537) | Freshwater microbial communities from Kabuno Bay, South-Kivu, Congo - kab_092012_11.1m | ecosystem: Environmental > Aquatic > Freshwater > Lake | place: Democratic Republic of the Congo...
AGCATGGCTTTCTCGTCTGTGTTTTGATGGTTCGTCGTGGAAACATCTTACACGGACTTGGCAAGCTATGCTCTTCTTTTTTGATTATCCTTCCAAAAAATCCCCGGATTCAGCGAAGGAGGCATATCTTGACCGGTTTCGTGCCTCGCAAGCCCCGTCCCGAAAGCGTTCGGGATAAGCGGGGTCAAGAGGCATGTATCTGAAAAGAATAAATTAAACTCCGGGAAGCCCCGCCTTGCAGGCGGGGAGCTTCACTTTAAATTTATCTTCTTGATATTTTATTATTTCTATGTTTAGTTCAAACAGTCTCTCAAAAGCACCTAAAACCCTTACCAGGGAGGATGACAATGAAGAAAATTACAGCGTGTTCGTTAATAATGATGGTACTGTTGTTTCTGTTTACCGGCGGTTGCAATCGAGGCGAAATGACAGATGCACGTGATGGACAAACATATAAGACGGTAAAACTTGGAGATCAGACCTGGCTTGCGCAGAACCTTAACTACGAGACCGATAACAGTTGGTGTTATGATGATGATCCTGCAAATTGCGAAACGTATGGAAGGCTATACGACTGGGAAGCGGCGAAGACCGCCTGCCCTGCCGGTTCGCATCTGCCAAGTGACCAGGAGTGGGCAACTCTTATAAAATATTTGGATCCTGAAGCTGATTCGAACGCTGTAGGAGTAGAAAGCGAAATTGCCGGTGGTATGCTGAAAACAAGGGGAACGTTTGAACGCGGTACCGGGTTATGGCTAAGCCCTAATACAGGCGCCACTAACTCAAGCGGATTTTCTGCTGTGCCGGGCGGTGCCCGCTGGGAGGATGGCACTTACCTTGTTCTGCATATGCACGCCATCTACTGGACCTCTACTGAGTACGACGCCAACGCCGTTTGGTTCAGGATCTTTGATTACGGCCTTAACAGCCTTTACCGGGACCATTCAGGCGTAACTAAGCCCATGGGCCTTTCCGTGCGTTGTGTCATGGATTGACATATACCCTAACAAGGAGGATGGCAATGAAGCAAATGACCGCGTGTTCGTTAATAATGATGGTACTGTTGTTTTTGTTTACCAGTGGTTGCACTCGTGAAATAAACCCCATTCCTGGCGAGATGACAGATGCACGTGATGGACAGACATACCAAACGGTAACTCTTGGAGATCAGACCTGGCTTGCGCAGAACCTTAACTACGAGACTGATAACAGTTGGTGTTTTCAAAATGACCCTGCAAATTGCGAAACGTATGGAAGGCTATACAATTGGGAAGCCGCGATGAACGCCTGCCCTGCCGGTTGGCACCTGCCAAGTGACCAGGAGTGGTCAAAGCTTATAAAATATTTGGATCCTCTATCGCAGCCGAATGCAGTTTTAACAGAAAGCAAAACTGCCGGGGGTATGATGAAAACAACAGGAACGATAGAGGACGGAACCGGGTTATGGGCAGAACCTAATGAAGGGGCCACTAACGTAACCGGATTTTCAGCCGTGCCGGGTGGTGAACGTGTTCCTACCCCTACAGGCATGTTCAACTTGCTGGGTCAGCACGTCTTCTTCTGGACCTCTACTGAATACGAAGCCAAAAGCGCCGGGTTCCGGACTCTGGATTACGGCCATAGCGGCGTTACCAAGGGCACTAGCACTACACTCATGACTAAAGCCTACGCCGTTTCTGTGCGTTGTGTCATGGATTGACTGGTTTCATCCCTCAAGAGAGAGCAGACTTCGGCAAGCGCACGCTACCAATTCTGCTCAAGCTATTGCAACTTTTTTGAGAAGTCCTTACGCTACCTGATTAGGTTCAACTTGCGTTCTGTGAGTGCAGGGGGAAGTAATAACTACATATATAACAGGTTTTAGCAACTGTATCTGCATGGCCATCCTCTTATATGCCACCCAAAGACTCTTTTTGCCATAATCACTTCGGCCAGAAGAGGATCATACCTGCTCAGCAATAAAAGCACGCACACCATCTGCCGTCATAACCGGCTTTTTATCGCACAGCCCGTTGCCGGCGATTTCATTCCCAAGGGCAGTTCCAAGTATCGGGGTTCACACCGGGAGCTGTCCACAGGGCGCGCTTTATTGCCTTCACCATGTTGAAGTACTGGATCATTTCAGGAACAATTTTAGTAACGATGAGAAAGTCAGGAATTACTGTCTGCCCGAAATCAGCCAGCTGACGCTCCACGTGCAGCAGGTCGCAGCCGCGCTTCCATTCTTCATCCCCCTTGTGAAAGACCTGCGCGGTCCCCCACATCCGCAGCCCGCGGGTTGACTTGTAGCCGAAGTAGGGGGAAATAATGCCCACGCTGCAACGCGGGTTGCGCTCGATGAACATCTTCTTCCATTCAATCACCTTGTTCTTTTCCCCCTGGTTGTAGAATGTGTGGCTCATGCCCTCGGACACCACATACAGCGTTGCGCCGTCATTGCGGTATTCGACCGGCGTTGCCCGAGGCACATTGTTCCAGGCAAAGGCCAGAGTGCAGATATTATTGATCTCAAGATACTCTACAATTTCCCGCAAGAGTTCTTCCTGTGATAATGTTTTTTTTGCCGTTTCCTTTTTTGCAGGTTCTGCCATGCCAGCCTCCTTTGTTTCTGTATTGTCAAAACTTAACCACAGGGAACACAGAGAAAATAATTACAAAAAGCTATTAGCCGTCAGCTATTTTACCTCCCCTCTGTGTCCTCTCTATTGTTACCCTCTGTATCATTACGTTTTCCATGCTCCATTAGCAGGTAACTGAATGGCCACGGGGAAACAAAAAAATGAACCATTTGGAATTCAGGACTTCCCCAGGATAAAAAAAATTCTTAAATTCTTGCGGCCCGAAGTTTATAACATTGAGACCACAGAGAATTTCTCAGTGTGCTCTGTGGTTCCATTTCTCCCCCTCTTTTCAAAGAACTTTTGACAGTACCTTCTATTTATGCGCCGTGCAGCAGGTCTGAAAGAAGCGCTGCGCGGATAACCGTCTGACTGGTTTACACTATCGTATATCTTGCACCACGCTGCAAGAAAAAACGGCAGTGCAGCATTTGCATCAATTTATTGTAATTCGCTGCCGGCATTGGCCGGCAATGTGCGCGCTGCATTTCTCGAATAAATAGACAATAAATATATTTTCGGGTAGATTCTTACATATTCAAATCTGAGAATTTTGCTCTCACATGGTGTATCGTTAGGCTCCTGGTGAAAGCAGTTACGAATGGTGCGAGCAAAGGTTCCGGCAAAAATATAAATTGTTCCAGCGAGCACTTAGCCCGAACAAATGAACCATAAGCCTAACAATAATATTTTAAATATCTTTGGCTATATTTTACGCGGGCGGGGAACAGCAAAAACAAAAAACACCTGACAGTGCTGCGCAGGAGGACCGGTTTCATGGCAGATGTATTAACAAATATCCATACCCTTTTTCTTGACCGGATTACCAGCCGCTACCAGCTGAAGGAGGCAGCCCTCAAGCACCCGTTTCCGGAGCGGCCCCTGCGGGCCCTGGGCATTATCAGGATTGACGGTAAGGTATATGAATCTGATAAATTCCTGCGCGTAATGGTTCTTACCACAAATTTCATGGTTTCTTCCCGGTGCTCCCGCTCCATCTTTATCGGGGCACGGCCTGAACTTTTTCTACCGATATTTTCTTCAGAAACAATTCTCATGGGAGCAAAGCGCGCCTTTCTGGTTGACATTCATCCCACGGTGCGCGTCGAACGCTGGGAGGAACTCGGGGTTGAGAAGCGCATGCTGGACATAAAGGCCCGGTACGGTGAGCTTTTCAGCCAGCCCCTGACGCTCAAGGGGAAGATAAACGATATCATGTCAAAGGCCCATTGCTATTTGCAGGTGCCCTTGGAGCGCGACGCTCTGGCGCTGGGACTGTTCAACGAATATCTTGATATATTCCTGGAGCTTATTGACCGGACAGCGCCCGTGGCAGCAGAGGAGCGGAAAAAGGCGGCAGCGGATTTTGAGAACTACCATCAGACCATTATCAACCACGACCCTGCGGTAAAGCTCTATTCCCTGCTGTTCGGCAAACAGGGAGGCATTGAACGGGTGAATGATCTGTTCTTTGCGCGATAGATACGCGCAGCAGTATACCGGAATTAACAAAGGCCATGGAACAAATCCATGGCCTTTTTCCTGTTTACCGCTCAGCGACGGCCGGCAATTGCAGTTCAGGCGCGCCGCAGGCCGTTTAGTTAGAACAGCAACTTAATATCGACGGTCTGCTGCTGTCCTTTCTGAAAATCGACAACCCGTCGTCCGGGGAAATGGGGGAATTTCTTTACCCGCACTTTATAGGTGTCGCTTTCCAGGTTATTAAAGAGATACGCGCCGCTTTCATTGGTATAGGTCTTAAGGGTCATCCCCTTAGCTGAAGTACTTTCTAAAACAACCTGGGCATGAGCTAATGGTTTGCCTAAAGCGGTAACCTGCCCGGTAATTGCAGGCCGCACCTTCTGCGCCATGCTTACCGCCATGGGCGCGCCGTACTCGGAAAGATATTCACACGGCGGGCCCACCGCATAGTAGGCCGTGTCTGCGGTAAAAATATTTGCCAGCGTAGTGATGGTACTCTGGCCCCTGCGGCAGATGGTGTTATTGTCGGACTCTCCACCGGATTTGTCCGTCAGTATTTCCCAGCAGGTCTCAAGATCATATTTTTCAAGACCGGGCAGAAGTTCCATAAGCCGCTTGTAGCGCGTCTGCGAAGAAATAACCGAGGTTTTCGCCAGGTCCGCCTCGGTGCGCCGGGAGAAGTCATCGTCAAACTCATTGGTATAGGCGATACAAGTGACCCCCGGCTTCAGCGGCTGCCCGTAGGTTACTTTTATCTCACGCGAGCAGACCTGGATCCGCGCCATGGAGGAATCCTTGAAATCTACAAACAGGAAATTCGACGTGGCGTAGCCGTAGGTCCCTCCCGCATCAAGAAACCCCTGAAAGCTCTCGACCGCTTCCGCCACGCTGCCGCAGGTAGCCATCACCTCGCGTGTTTTAAAAAGCACGGTCAACCCTGCCGCAGGATTCTTATTCCGGCCGCCCACATTGTAGGTGATGGCAAGCCCCTGGTCATTGACGGCAAGCGCCGCGCCGACAAAGGCGGCAGCGAAAAAGGAAAGAAAGGCATTGTCCCCATTGTCGGGCTGGTAATAAATCAAAGAACCCAGATCCACGTTGGCGGAGGAGTTATCAGTGTTGTGGCAGAGAAAGGTCCCCGCATCCGACTGCAGGGCAAACGCGGTGCATCCTTGGACTTCCTTGTCCAGGTTGTGCTTGCCCATGATATCAAAGCCGAGGTTTGCTATGAGCACCCACTGCCAGGCCCGGTCATAGGGAATTGACCAGTACTCATTCAGGCCCTGGGCCAGGCCCTCCATCTGCTCCTGTATGGATGCCGGGATGAGCTCTTTCACCTCATCATAGTAGGCGAGGGTTTCCTCTGCGCCAATGCTCATAAAGGTGTTAAAGACCATGCCGGTATACATGATGGTGTCACCGAAATGCATGGCTGTCTGCTTCCCGATCTCATTCCAGCTTCCCTGGTAGGAACAGGTGGGATACATGCGTGGAAGAGACGCTGCCGGAACAGCCGGTGCAGCGCAGAGCAGCAAGGTGCCGCAGATACAGAACAGGCAGGAAATGGTTTTTAATCTCGTCATATTCTCTCCTTTCGCTAAAAAATTAACCACAGTCCCGATAGCCATCGGGAACACTGAGACAAATTATTCTGCTGATATTCAATCTGAAACTCAGGAGCTCACGCTGGGGCGGAATTTTCCTGATTTCTTGAGTTCCAGATTACTACATTCAAGCATTTAAAGTTCCTCCCAGACAAACACGCCCGGCTGCGTGAGCGCGCTGCAGGCCCGGGCCGTTCTGACTGTTTCCTGATGCAGGATATTCATCAAAACCATTGAAAGCCCGGCCCCGGCAAGCATGCACAGGGACGCGCGTTCCAGAAGCAATTTTTGCTCTTGAGGGCCGGCACCAGCGGTTAGGTTTGAAAGGCCGGCTATTGTCCTCACAGGCAACCCCAGGACATCGGGAAGCTGACGGATGACGGAAAGAAGCTCCCGGTTCCTGCTTGCGCCGTCCTGCCAGCTCACGGGTACGATGATTGGATCAATTATCAGGCGCTCCTGCTCAATTCCTGCGGCGCGGGCTGCCGCGAATACGTCACAGGCAACCTGCAGCCGCTCATCCACCCCTGCCGGCACCTGACTGTCCGGCCGCAGCAGATAGCAGATCACCTCCGCGTCACATTCTGCTGCAAGCGCAAGCATCGCATCGCGCTTTGCCGGCTCAAGGGAAAAACCGTTTATGACCGCCCTGTTTCGGCACGCACGCAGCCCTGCCTCCATGGCGCGCGGCTCAGCAGTATCAATGACCAGGGGCAGGCTGGTTTCAGCCTGCACGGTCTCAACGAGAAAGGCCATCCTGCTGCCCGCGTCACGGCCCAGAGGACCCGGATTTATGTCTATGGCTCCAGCTCCGGCTGCTTCACACTCTCGCACCAGTTCCCTGATAGGCTCCGGGGCCATATCATCGAGCGCTTGCTTCACGCTCCTGTTGGTAATGGTCAGATTGTCTGCAATGAGCAGCATGGTAAATGAGCACCATTTGTTTCAAGGGAAGCTCCGTGGTCCTTGAAATGTTCACTATACTATCTTTGCCCATGTTTCAATAAAATAAACTGTCCCGTCATCCGGGCAACGCTTAATGAATCGTTACGCACCGCCCGAAACCAGTGTCGGTGCCGGGAAAAGATGCGCTTGATTGCTTCAATGTGCTCTATATGTTATAAATTAATTAACCCTTAATACCTGTTTCTAAAAGGAGGACCATGAAGACCTTCAAGAACAAACGTCCACTGTTAATCGTACCTCTTTGTATAACACTTACTGCGGCAATCGCGCTGCTGAGCGGCTGCACCAATATACCCAATACCATAGAGACGTTCTCTGGCGAGGACGGCTCAACCTGGGAGCAGGTCAGCGAACCGGGATTCGGCAACACCAACAACATGTCGGTTGTGGCAATGGCTGAATATGAGGACCGGCTGTATGCCCTTACAAGGAACCAGGCGCAGGGCTGCGAAGTATGGCGGACCAACAGCTCCGGCGGCTGGGAGCAGGTACTTTTCCCCGGCGGTGCAACCAACGGTATTTACGGCAATCCCCGCATCAATAATGTGTGGGCGCGAATGATAGTTTTCAAAGACCGTCTCTATGTCGGGTTCTCCTCTGGTCTGCAGGGAAACTATCTGGGATCTTCAGGCTGCGAGATATGGCGCTACGACGGTCAAAGCTGGGAGCCGGTCATTTCCGATAAATCGACCCCGGCAGCATCCGGCGCGATAACAGCCATTTCCGGGTGCGTGGATAATGATGGGGACACAACCGCGCTGATTACTGACAGCGCCCAGAGCTGGACCGATAATGAGTGGGCCGGGGCAGTGCTGACCATAACTACAGGGGGCGGCGCTTTCAGAAAATTCAGAATCATCAGCAACACCGCAAACGTTCTTACCATTCAGCAGAACGAGACCGCGGGTACCTACGACAGCGCAGGCGAGGAAACCGAGTTCACGGTCTGCGCGGGCAAAACCTACAACAATCCATTCCCTGCCTATTCCTACTCCCTGGGATTGGTCCAGACAAATGATTCCTATCAGATCGGGACCGACTATCATCAGAACGGCTTCGGCGATTTCTGGAACAAAACCATAACGGCAATGCGGCTGTTCAATAACCGGCTGTATGTAAGCACGGGCCTCAACTACGAATACGGCGCTCAGGTGTGGTACACCGAGGATGGCAACACCTGGACGGAATCCCCGTCTGTGATCAGCATTCCCGCGCCGTTTAATGTGCACAGTTTTGGAAACTTTCACAGCAACAGCGCCTACCCCGGCGGGTATAAGCCGGTTTCAAGCAGCATTACCGACCTTGTCGTTTCCCCGGTTTCAGGCACCCCGGTACTGTATGCCGGAGGGACTGGAACCGGCGGCAACCTTGGCGGGTGCTCGCGCATGGCCCGGCTCACCGCCAAAGGATGGGAGCTTATCGTGGACGTGAGCCTCAATCCTGAAAATGATACCGCAACGAATTACAACGGGTTCGGCAGCGGCAGCGACTGCTCAACCAACCAGAAGAACTTCATGCCCTGGAGCCTTGCTGATTTCAGCGATAAGCTGCTGGTCGGCGTCAGTTCGGGTGACGGCGCCCGTGTGCTGTATGCCCCAAGCGGCCTTGCGGACATTAAAAATGACGGCAGCTGGTTTTACAGCGTCGGCGGAACGTCCTCCTACCCCAACGGGTTTGACGGCGCAAAAAACGCCGGATATCCGCCCCCGCAGAATTACCAGAACCTGGCGACGAACCTGTTCCCGTTCGACAATATGCTGTACGGCGGGTTGATTACTCTTTTTGTGCCTGAACTCGGGGCAACCGAACAGTACCTCACCGGCTCCCAGATATGGAAAAGCCCGGATGGTCTGACCTGGGAGCAGGTCACCGGCAACGGTTTCGGCGATAAAGACATTGTCAACTTTGAAGCCTTCACCGTCTTTAATAAAAAGCTCTATGTTGCCGGAAGTAAAGGGGCAAGTTCAACCCCGACAGGACTGGGAGGAGCAAAAGTATTCAGGCTGGCTGACTGAGCAGGAACTTCAGGATTCGGCAGTATGTATAACCGGCGCCGTGCTCAGCGGGCGCGGCGCTATTTAAGGACCGCTCGTATGATTGGCTTACTAAAAAAACAGACACTTGCTGCCTTGCTGCTGGCGAGCATGATCGGCTGCGCGCCGAAACCCCTCATTAAAGTTGACATTGACACGTATTTAAAGAATCAGGCGCAGTATACAGATAAAAATGTAGTCATTGTGACCACCCTGCAGGCGGTTATGAAAAACTATGATCTCTACAAGGAAAAAGATATTGAGCTGTCCGCCCCTGTTACCTATTACGGGAATAGTTTATTCCGGACCTGGTACCTGATGCTGGGAAAAGACGGGGTGAAGCTGCGCTGTTACGAGGACAAGTACCAGTACTATCCGGATCGTTTAGCCGTAGACGTTGGGCTCAAAGCGAGAAGGTATGGGGATGAGGTGACGGTGCGCGGAAAGTTATACCGTGACGGTCTCTCCCTGGACCGAATTATCTACGACGGCTACAACATAAATACGAACAACCCGGTCCGGCCCACTACCCCGCTTATGCTCAGGTATTAGCAGGCCGTTGGCCGGTTTCATGCCTCGCAAGCCCCGCTTTGTAAGCGGGATGAAGAGGCATGTATCTGAAAAAGAATAATTAAACTCCGGGAAGCCCCGCCTCGCAGGCGGGAAGCTTCAAAAACGCCCATCTGCTGCGTTACGCTCATTCTTCGTCATTGCGACGTACCGGGAAGTACGCCTCATTCTTCATGATTTCGCGTGCCTTGCATTTGGATATTTTTGACCAGCCTGAAAAAGACTACTATTTCAACAACCTGTTGTAAGGGGAATTGGTGAATTCCAGCACTATTTTTCCTACACCTTACTGTGTCCGCCGCGTTTGTAAAAGCATCACGCACCTGCGAAAAATATTTTCGTCTTCTAAAATCACACAATCTTTAATCTCAGCGAATTAACCTGCCGGCATATATCATAACCTTACGCAGCTTATTCCAAAAAAACGAGTGACCGTTCGGGTATGGTGACTCTTTCAATCAAAGGTATGAAGTCAAGAATAATAGCCGCATGTTGCACTTTCTTGAGTGTTGAAAAATGCTGAGATTGAAATAGTAAGCTATTGATGCATTTTAATTGATGTTGGGAAGTAATCTGCATTTTTAAGGGGGACTCTAAAGATAGAATTTTCAAAGTGTACAATGAATGTAACGTGTTTTTTCTTCCCGCTGCTTAGCGTAAAACCAAATTATTAGAGGTACCCTTAAATTTTCAACCTTCTGGCGGGGGATTGTGAAGAATACACGGCAGTGACGCTGGTGCGGTTCAAGGTATTCCGGCAGTGGCGCAGGGCACTTCTCATCTGGCAGACCGAGACCATCAATGCCGGCTTTAACATCTACCGTGCAGACGGCCCGTACACCAGGATAAATGACGGGCTGATACCGGCACGGGGCTCAGCCATGCAGGGCGCCCTGTATAGCTTTGTTGACAGCACAGCGCAGAACATAAAAGGTTATTATTACCGGCTTGAGGACATAAACCTGAACGGCACATCGACGTTTCACGGCCCGGTGAGCGCGACATCTTTGCTCAGCTTCGGGTTTCGGGATTAGGGGCGCTATGAATTTGGAATGCAGATTTCGGAATGCGGATTGCAAGAAAAATGAAGAATTGTGATACAGTGAAAAGTGAATAGAGGAGGTATCACATGAAAAAAGAATACGAAGCACCGAAAGTAATTACTTATTCAGAGGATGAAATTATAGACATGCTTGGCCCGGCGCAGACCTGCTCACCAAGCCCGTGTCCAACGTATAGTTAAAAATGAAAGGGAAAGGTAAATGGGTAATCGGTGAGTGGGTGAAGCGGTGATAGGTGAAGGCTCACCGCAGGCATTTAATCAGTGACGAGTAAAAAATTGTTTTCCCCAACTTCTTTATGAATGGAAGGAGTTTATCAGCGTAATTCTGTCCACCCTCCGTTGAAACGCTTCTGAGGACGGGGGTGTTTCTGTGGCTGAGATTTAAAGGCAGTCGTCAGAAGTCACAGAGCAAAGAATAAAAGACCAAAAAAAACAAGAGGCAGGGTCGCATAACGGCTCTGCCTCTCGCTTTATAATAACAGTTTGTGGAAAATGAGAATAAATGCTTCTACAGGCCGAACATCTTTTTCAGAAGCCTTTTGATAGTTTCAGTTTCGATGGTATTTATTTTACCAAGCAAACGAACCACATATTGTTTTTCAATGGTGGCTTGTTTGCCGAGACGTGCATAAGAAGCTGCAAGAAGGCCGCTTGATTGCCAATTTATGATTTTATAATCAGCATTGGTTGTATATTCCTTGGTTGTTATGCGGGCCAATAAAACATCCTCATCACCCGCGTCATACAATACAAGAGCCGGCCGTTTAGAGATACCCTGGAGATCGGTGTGAGGGAAACCCACAAGAACAACATCACCGAAGTTATAGGTTGTCATATATGGCATCCTTGTCGGAATAGCCCCGCAAAAACTCCGACGTGGCAAGCATGGTCCAGGCAGCATCGTCATCTTCGAGCAGCAGCATAACACGAACCTTTCCGGAAGGCTTGATTTGTTGCTTTATGTTATCAGGAATAGACAAGTGTCCATCCGATAAAACCTCGGCAATATATTCATATGCTTTCATCATGCTTCTCCCTAATTTAATCTTTTATCACAAAATATCATGCAGATGTTATTAATGTCAACTAATACAAAAAGAAGGGGAACAGGAGGAATATAAAGCACTAAGCTATTCAGAGGACGAGATTATCGAACTGCGCGGCCCGGCGCAGACCTGCTCGCCGAGTCCGTGTCCAGCGTATCAATAAAAAACCAGTAAAACTATTTATATGGGCGGAGAGATTTATATTTATGGCTCCGCCTTTTTTGCGCCTACATCTTGTGGTACGCAATTTTAGAAAAATTCATGCTTGCTGGTATCTTCCTATGGAACTCTTCTCCCGTTTTAAAGCTTACCAAATGTATCTGTGACTTTTGCAAAAGAGCAGACTGCGTGTAAGTAATGCATTCTCCTGATTTTATGTTTCTCGCTCAGTTCAATTATTTACATAACCGCTGCCGCATAATTTCAAAAAGCACCACTGCCCCGGCCACTGACGCATTGAGTGAATCAAGCCCCCCCTGCATGGGAATGGAAAGCAGAAAGTCGCATTTTTTTCCGATAAGCTGACGCATGCCTTTCCCCTCGCTGCCGATGACCAGCGCCATATCAAGCTTGAAATCAAACCCATAGACGCTTTTTTCCGCTCGCGGTGTTGTGCCCACTATCCAGACCCCCTCTTTTTTCAGTGTCTCAAGCGCCGCGGCAATGTTTACCGTGCAGCACATCGGCAGGTGCTCCACCGCGCCTGCCGAAGCTTTCGCCACGGCGCCGGTTATTGTGGCTGAACGGTCCCTGGGAAAAATGACAGCGGTTGCCCCGCAGCAGCAGGCGCTGCGGATGAGGGAGCCGAAGTTCTGGGGGTCCTGGATGGAGTCAAGGATGAGAAAGAGCGCCTTGCCGCTGCTGTCTTTCCAGAGAGAAATCGCGTCCTCCAGGGCAAGAAGGGGCGGCGGTTCAATTTCAGCCACCACGCCCTGATGCTGCTCTGAGCGGCACATCTGGGCTAATTCCTTGACGGGTATCAGGGCGGTGTTTACTTTTGCCGCACGGGCACGAGATACAATCTGCGCAAAATCTTTCCGGCCGCTCTCACGGGAGAGAAACAGGCGATGAAACGCGCGCGGGCGCTTCTTTAAAGCTTCAAGTACGGGATGAATGCCATAAAGGGTAAGCATAGTGTTGAGAAGGCAGAAGGCAGAAGTCAGAAGGCAGAACGTAGAGGGCAGAGAAATATTTTTTTTTAGTCTGTCTTCTGGCCTCTGCTATTTTCTGTCTGTCTTCTGCTTTTCAATTTCTTTAATTATAGCCTGCACTGCGGCAACTGGATCAGGCGCTCCAATAACCGGCCTGCCGACAACGATATAATCCGCCCCTTTGCGTAGTGCCTCGCCGGGAGTGAGGACCCTCTTCTGGTCGCCTGCTGCTGATGCGGCGGGTCTGACGCCGGGAGTTACCACCAGAAAATCGCGGCCGCACTCTTTTTTAATTATCTCTATCTCATGCGGCGACGCCACCACGCCGTCCACCCCGGCGCTTCTGGCAAGACGCGCCAGCCGGACCACCTGCTCCTCTACCGGTGAATTGATCCCCAGTGTCAAAAGGTCTGCTGCGCTCAAGGATGTGAGCACCGTGACGGCAAGAACCAGCGGCTTTCGCTGATTCAGCGCCGCTGCTTTCCCCTGCACTGCAGACACTGCCTGCTGCATCATCTCAAACCCGCCTGAAGCGTGGACATTGAACATGAACACCCCGTGCCGCACTGCTTCCTCAGCTGCCCTGGCCACGGTATGGGGGATGTCGTGAAATTTCAGATCCAGAAACACGTCCCCGCCCAGGCTGTGGACCATGGCAATTGCCTGCGGTCCGTAGCGGGTGAAAAGCTGTTTTCCGATCTTGAACATGCCCGCATCATTTCTAAGCAGGCCGGCAAGCTCCCGGGCCCGTTCCAGTTCGTCGACATCAAGAGCCAGTATAATTCTATTTTTCACACTGGTTTCCATTGCTTAAAACAGCATCCATAACCGCCGTGGTTGTCCGGCAGCGCTCGGCAATGATTATGGAAGAGAGCTCAGCTGCCGCTTCTTCAAGCCGGTCATTTATCACCGTGTACTGGTACCATGCCATGGCCCGGATTTCATCCTGGGCGCGCTTAAGGCGCCTTGTCAGGCTTTCCGCGTCCTCGGTGCCCCGCTCCCTGAGCCGCTTCTTCAGCTCCTCCAGTGACGGGGGCAGGATGAGAATGGTTATTGCATCCGGGTACTTCTCTTTCAGCTGCCGCGCGCCCCGCTCATCTATATCAAAAAGGATATCAGCGCCGCCGGCAAAAAGCTGCCGGATGGTTTCTACCGCGGTGCCGTAGCGGTTGCCGTAAATTTCGGTCCACTCCGCCATCTTCTGCTCAGCGATGTTTTTTTTAAACTCTTCCTGCGAGACAAAATAGTAGTCAGTGCCGTTTTTTTCCCCCGGCCGTGCCGGGCGGGTGGTATGGGAGATGGAAAAGCTCAGGCGCGGCACCCTGCGCACCACTTCTGCGCACAGTGATGTCTTGCCCGTGCCGGAGGGCGCGGAGACGATAAAAAGAATGGCGGTTTTCTGGCCGGGAATGCCCATGCTGCTACTCATCCTGTATGCCTTTAATTGAAAAGCGCCGGGCAATGATATCACCTGTCTGGCTTTCTCCAGCGCTATAGTATACCCTAACCCGGACAAGCCGGAACCAAAATTAACCGCAAAGGCAAAAAAGAAACACAGAAGATTCAATCTGGAACTCAGGAACTCACAAAGGGGTAAAAAACAACTTCCTGATTTCTTGAGTTCCAACTTATTATTTTTCTTTCCATTAAACAAGAAATTTAGTCTTAAAAGACTAAAGTATGTTCTGCACCTGCTCCCTGATCTTTTCCAGCTCATTTTTAATAAGCACCACGGCCTGGGAAATATGCGAGTCGCTGGCCTTGGAGCCGATGGTATTCACCTCCCGGTTGAGTTCCTGGATCAGAAAATCCAGTTTTCTTCCCACCGCCTCTGGCGAATCGAGCCATTGCTCAAGCTGCTTGAGATGGCTCTGGGCACGGATCAGCTCTTCCGTTATATCGCTCTTATCAGCAATATAGGCTATCTCCTGGGCCATGCGCGCCTCGTCAAGCTCTACCCCCTCGCACCATTTGCTGATGCGCTCCCGCAGGGACTGCTGCCGCGCTGCAAGAGCAGGGGGAAACAGGGCCTCGATATCGCGGATTCCCTGCCGGATGGTGTCCATCCGGGCACGCATATCGTTTGCTATTTCACTTCCCTCTGTCTCCTGCATCTTTTGCAGGGCGTCCAGCGCCTGCTCAACGGCTTTTCGCAGCGTTTCCCAGTCATGCTCTGTTTCCGGGGTTTCTTTCTCCGGCGCGATAACGTCTTTAAAGGACAGGATAGTGGCCAGGCTTATTTCTTCCGCCAGCTTGAACTCCTGCTTCAGGTTCTCAAGCATGGCATGCACGGTCCTGGCCAGGGGAAGGTTGACGGTGAAATTACCGGTATCATCCCCGTTACTGTCAAACTGTATGGAAACATCCAGTTTTCCCCGCGCTGCGCGGGTGCTCACGTATTTCTTTATTTCAGCTTCCAGCGGGGAGAAGCGCCGGGGAAGCTTCAGGGAGATATCGCAGAAGCGGTGATTGGTGGAGCGGATTTCGGTTATAACCTTCCTGCCGTCAAGCTCAGTCTCTCCCCGGCCGTAGCCGGTCATGCTTTTTATCATGGGGTCCTCGTTTCTTATGGTGAACGGTCCGTGGCAGCGCGATTCCGGTTTTTACCGCTGCGGCGCGTCTTCGCCGCGGCCTGCCCGCAGCTGGCTCAGATAGCTGCCGCGTATGGTGTTGCAAAGCTGTATCATCGGCGCTGACCCGTAATCAGGAAACGTCCACTCCAGAGCCTGAAATGTCTGCGCCCGGAAGATAAGGGTGAGGTCAGCATACACGCCGTCGCGAAGGTACGGCCGATGGCTGAATCCCTTGCAGGTTGCAAGAACAACGTGTGACAGCGCGATATAGCCGGGGTCGATGTTGATCCTGCGCCGGCCCTGCTCACCGGCGCTTGCCGCTTCCATGGCATTGGTTGCGAGCTTTATCTCCGGCAGCGTATCCGGGGAAATAAGGTTCCGGAAACTGACCAGGGTGCGGCTGAGACCCGCACCCATTTCTGCCTCGTAGTAACGGGTGTAGTGAAACGGCAACAGCTCGCTTTTATAGTCAAGAAGGCCGAACCTGCTGCAGAGCCCGGTACATCCCCGGTCAATGAGCGCGGGGTCCGCAGACAAAAGACTCATGATGAGCTTTACCGGTTGCGGCGGCTGGGGAATACTCACAGACGGGAAAACCTGCTGTTCTGAATCCGGTTTTGCAGCTCTCCGAGCTCCACCGTTGTTGTGCCCCGGTGGCTGACGGCAATGCCTGCTGCAACATTGGCTATCCGGGCGGCCTCCTCCCAGGAAGCGCCCGCGCTCTGCGCGAGCACCAGCGAGCTTATCACGGTATCTCCCGCCCCGGTAACATCATAGACCTCAAGCGCAGCCGTTGGAATGGAGACCGCATGCCCCTTCCGGTCCACCAGCGTCATGCCCTGTTCTCCCTTCTTGATCAGCACATACGCACACGCAAGGGCCTTTAATATGTAGCGGGCCGCTGCCAGCACATCTTCGGGGCTTTCCAGCTCATGCCGGGCAAATGCCCGCGCCTCTTTGATGTTGGGGACAACAATGGTCACTTTCTTATAATGGCGGAAGTTGCTGAACTTGGGGTCAACCGCCACCACAATCCCCCGGCGTCGGGCGCCGGTGATGATCTCGCGCAGCAGCGGCTCGGTGATGAGCCCCTTTTCATAATCAGAGATAACCAGCGCGTGCACCCCGGAGAGCTTTTCCTTTACATAGTCTATGACCTTCTGCCGGCTCTGCCGTGTTATCGGTGAGCGCTCTTCCCGGTCAAGGCGGATCACCTGCTGGTTGTGGGCAATAATGCGCGTTTTCACGGTTGTCGGCCTGCCGGGCTCAACCACCAGGCCCGCTACCTCGGCGCCGCGGGCGTGCAGCTGTTTTTTTATAGCCGCTCCCGGCGCGTCATCACCGACAATGCCGCACATGAAAATATTTTTGCCGCCCAGCGAGCTCAGGTTGTTGAACACATTTGCCGCGCCCCCCGGCCGCCGGTCTGCTTCACGGTTGAAAATACTTACTACCGGGATGGGGGCCTCCGGGGATATGCGCTCGATGGAACCTTCAATATATTCATCAAGCATGATATCGCCGAGAACAAGGATGTTCACCTCGGGAAATTTTTTTATAATAGATAGCGCCCTGCTTTTATTCATACCGCTGCCCTTGTTTTCTTACCCCTGTAAATCCGTGAAGTTAGATTCTTAAATATATTAATCTGAGAATTTTGCTCTCACCTTTTGTATCGTCAGGCTTCTGGTGAGAGCAGTTACGGGCGGTGCGAGCGCTGGCTATGGCAAAAACAAAAAACCGTTCCAGCGAGCACTTAGCCCGAACAAATGAACCAGAAGCCTATCAGCAAATTTCAAATATCTTTGGTTAGATATCACATTTTGCAGAGTTTGGCTTTTGGTGAAGGCGGTTACGGGCGGTGCGAGCGCCGGCTATGGCAAAAACAAAAAACGTTCCAGCGAGCATTTAGCCAGAACAAATAAACCGGAAGCCAAACCATAAATTTCAAATATCCCTGGCTCTTTTTTTGTGCTGTATATTCCGCTTCACATCCTGCAGCCGACGGGTCAAATCAGTCGTAGGACAGAAGGGAAAAAATAGTATACTTTTTCAGGAGCTGTTCTCCCTTCAGATCGGCAAGATGAATGATAAAAGCGCACTCCACCACTTCTCCGCCTGCCTTCTCCACCAGCTCGCATGCCGCCTTCATGGTGCCGCCGGTTGCCAGCAGATCATCCACCACGAGCACCCGCGCGCCCGGGGCAATGGCATCCGTGTGCATCTCGACGCGGTCGGTCCCATATTCCAGGCAATAGTCAACAGAGAGCTTCTTGGCCGGCAGCTTCCCCGGCTTGCGTATTGGCACAAAGCCTTTTTTCAACTGGTGGGCAACAGCCCCGCCAATGATAAATCCCCGCGACTCAATGCCGGCCACCATATCCACCGGCCGGTCCCGGTAGCGCCCGGCAAGCTGCTCTATCACATAGGTAAACCCTGCGGCGTCTTGCAGCAGGGTGGTGATATCGCGAAACAGGATTCCTTTTTTCGGAAAATCCGGAACATTTCTGATCTTCTGTTTTAAATCCACGACGGGCTCCTTGCTGGTTGCAATACTCGTTGCAAAAATAAACCACACAACTCACAGAGAAAATTATCGCAAGCCGTCAAAGGTCCAAGCAGTGTTGAGTGCTGAGTAACGAGTGCTGAGTTTTCTGTCCGCTGTATTCTGTCTTCTATTCCGCATTTCTCTAATCACTGACGACTATTAACCCATTCACCGATTTACCTATATCACGTCTCATTTTTCTTTTTCCGGGTCACTGGTCACGAGTCACTTTTTTCGTTCCGCATTGCGAAATCCGCATTCCGCATTTTTTTGTGTCCTCTGTTTCCCTGTTATGCATAAAACCCTTCAATTCATATTGTCGCCTACAGCACCGAACTCTTCACCGCCTCCCTGCATGGGCAGCTGTCAAAAGTAATTTCAGGCAATGCTGAAAACAACAGCTTCTTCACATTTTCCACATTCTGCTTCATGGTCCGCTCAATAATTTCCCAGGTGACCGGCGCTTCGCTCTCATGCCAGCAGTCGTAATCCGTGCTCATGGCAATGGTGGCATAGCAGATTCCCGCTTCGCGCGCCAGCACCACTTCAGGCACCGTGCTCATGTTAATGATATCAGCTCCCCACTGCCGGAACATCCTGCTTTCTGCCCGGGTGGAAAAGCGCGGGCCTTCGATGGTAATGACGGTCCCTTGCTTGTGATGCTTGAGCGATAGCTGTTCAGCGCGCTTCCCCAGGAGCAGCCGCAGCTTTTCACAGAACGGGTCTGCCATGGGGATGTGGCATACCTGCTGCCCTTCGAAAAAGGTGGATTTTCTCTGGGTGGTGCGGTCAATAAACTGGTCCGGGAACACCAGGTCCCCGGGGGCAATCTCTTCCCGGAGCGAGCCCACGGCAGTGACGGCAAGAATATGGGTGGCCCCGAGTTCCTTCAGTGCCCAGATATTTGCCCGAAAATTGACCAGCGTCGGATAGATGCTGTGGGCTGCGCCGTGCCGCAGAATAATCGCGACCCGGACAGTGCCGCAGGTGCCAAGAGTTACCAGGTCTGATGGCGAGCCGAAGGGAGTATGAACTTTTTTTCTGGATATATTTTTCAGGATATCAGGGCTGTCAAAACCGGTGCCGCCTATGATGCCGACTGTTACCATCTCCGCTCTCCCCTATGCTGCCAGAGCACATTAAAATTTAACCACAGAGGTCACTGAGAATAGCCCGGTGTTCTCTGTGGTTTCACTACTTCTCCTGTATTAAAACCCATAAGCGCTGGATTGTAACAAGGACTCTCGGGAGGGCTAATGCAGGATTCTCCTGCCCTCCTCATTAATATATTTGCCGCATCCGGGTTGAGTGTGAGCACCCCCAAGATGTTGCGGTCTATCAATTAGCCAGGTTCATGCGATCTCCGTTCGCGGATAAAGATCAAGGCCGCCGCAGTGAAAGTAGATCGCAAC
>Ga0172375_10005120_pt1 | contig 19054 bp, 18 predicted proteins | sample LakKiv1m_FD_114537 | JGI IMG/M metagenome (GOLD analysis project Ga0172375, IMG submission 114537) | Freshwater microbial communities from Kabuno Bay, South-Kivu, Congo - kab_092012_11.1m | ecosystem: Environmental > Aquatic > Freshwater > Lake | place: Democratic Republic of the Congo...
AGCCCTGAACGACGTGGCCGCCGAGATCGTCGGCGAGATGCGGCCCGGCGTGCTCTTCATCCTCGGCCCGGGGACGACCACGCGCGCGGTGATGGAGCGGCTCAGCCTTCCCAAGACGCTCCTCGGTGTCGACGCGGTCCGCGACGGGAAGCTCGCCGGCGCCGACCTCACGGAGCGCGAGATCCTGGCGCTCATCGCCGAGGCTTCCGAGGCCCGCGTCATCGTGACGGCGATCGGCGGCCAGGGGCACATCTTCGGCCGCGGCAACCAGCAGATCAGTCCTGCGGTCATCCGCAAGGTGGGCAAGGCGGGGATCACGGTGATCGCCACGCAGACGAAACTGCTGAGCCTCGAGGGGCGCCCCCTGCTCGTCGACACCGGCGATCCGGCTCTCGACGCCGAACTGGGTGGGTACGTGAAGGTCGTGACCTCTCTCGGCGAACGCACCATGTACCGGGTCGGCGTCTGAGGTGATTGGGGCGGCTTCCGTCCCCGGCCCGGGTGACCCGCTCCCGTAGACGGACGGCCTACACATCGGTAGACGCCCGTCCCATGGTCGTGAGCGGCGCCCGTGCCGATGCTTGCCACGAACGGCGACGCATTCCCGAGTGCCCGGAGGTCAGGCGGCCATGCACGACTACGCGAGCATGCTCATGCAGGAGGAGGGCCATGATATTGACGGCCTGGGGAGGGACTTCTGGCTGGCGCCGCAGTTGCCGCATGCGTTGCGCCAGCGGGTCGAGACGGTCTTCGAGGTGCTCTCGCATCTCCCGCTCGAGCAACCCCTGGCCGTGGTCACCGACGCCGGCAAGACTGTGGCGGTCAACGCGCCGCTGTCGCGGCTGCTGGGTGGCTCCGGAGCGGAGATGATCGGCCAGATGTGGTCGCGGGTCATGCCGGGATGGCCGGATCGGTCGCGGTCCTTCCGGCGCGAAGGCGAGCAGGTCTTCGAAGAGCACCTGATCGGCGCGGACGGCGACCCGGTCTGGGTGCGGGTATCCCTGGGACCGCTCGCCGAGAGTGGCGAGACCCGCGCGATGGCGTACGCGCTCTTCATCTCCCGTCCCGACGTCGAGACGATCGACCACGACGAGGTCCGCCGGCTTCGCAAGAGCCTGGACCTCTTCGCCGAGATGCAGGCCGACTACGTGGTCGAGATCGATCGCAACGGCACGATGACGTTCGTCAGCCCGTCCTTCTGCCGCGCACTCGGCGCACTCGACCGCGACCTCGTCGGCCGCGAGTTCCTCGGGCGCGTGCTCGAAGAGGACCGGGACGCGGTGTCGGCGACGCTCGAGGAGGCGGCGAAGCCGCCGTTCTCCGCCGAGATGACGGCGCGTCTCGCGGCCGAGCCCGGCCGCAGGGTCGAATGGCAGGTCGAAGCCGTCATCGGTGACGGGATCGTCGGGCTCGACCTTGTCGGACGGCCGGCCGATCGGACGGCCGTGCCGTCGGCCGCGAGCACGGCCGCCGCCACGTCTCCCGCTGCGGCGGCCACTCCCCGCGTGGCGGCGATCGCAGAGAGGATCGAGGGGCTGCGACCCGGCGACGGGGATGATCTGGTGGCGCTTGCGCGTGCGGTAGGGTCTGCCGCCGGCGCCGAGTGTGCGGTGCTCACGGTCCGTCGCGGAGACGCGCAGGAGAGGGTGGTCGGCTGGCGCCTGCCGGTCGGCTTCGGCGTCTGACCAAACCTGCACGGGATGCTAACTTAACGTTGGAAGCTGGCGCATAAGCTTATACAATGTAGCGCACCATGCGTCTGCGGAGGGTCTCAAGCATTCCGTTCGGCCTCTCTCCGGGAGAGGCTCCGCCGCTCCTGCGGGCGCGAACACCTCGTCAAGGAGAAGAAACAGCATGAAGGCTCTCGTCGTCGGTACCGGTGGTGTCGGCCAGTCCATCGCCGCGATCGCCAAGCGTCGCGACCCCAATGGTGAGTGGCTCGAGAAGATGGTGATGGCGGACTACGACGGCAAGCGCGCCGCCGACTTCGTCGCCACGCTCAAGGATCCGCGCTTCGTCGCCGAGCAGATCGACGCCGGCGACGTCGACGCCGTGGCCGCGCTGGCCGAGAAGCACGGCGCCGACATCCTGATGAACCTGTGCGCGCCGAACTTCAACCCGTCGCTGCTCCAGGCCGCGCTCAAGGCGAAGGTGCACTACCTCGACACGGCGATGACGCTGAGCGAGTGGCACCCCACCGACCCGTTCCACAAGACCGGCAAGAAGCTCGGTGACGACGAGTACGCGCTCAGTCCCGAGTTCGAGGCGATCGGCAAGTACGCGCTGGCCGGCTTCGGCGTCGAGCCCGGCATGGCCGACTACTTCGCCCGCTACGCCGCCGACCACCTGTTCGACGAGATCGACTACATCGGCATCCGCGACGGCAGCAACCTCGAGATCCCCGGCGCCAAGGGCATCAGCTTCGGCTTCAGCGTCTGGACCACCATCGAGGAGTGCAACAACCCGGCCATCGTGTACGAGAACGGCGACTTCCACACGGTCGAGCCGTTCGCCGAGCTCGAGAAGTTCTGGCTGCCCGAGGGCATCGGCGAGGTCGAGGTCGGCCACGTCGAGCACGAAGAGGTCGTCCAGATCGGCCACAACGCCGACAGGCTCAAGGGCGTCAAGAAGGCCGAGTTCAAGTACGCCCTCGGCGACGAGTTCATGAACGCCATGGACGTCTTCCGCTCGATCAACATCGACAAGGCCGAGAAGATCAAGGTCGGCGACGTCATGGTCGCGCCGCGCGACGTCATCGCCGCCGCCGCTCCGGACCCCAACGAGATCGGCAAGAAGTACGTCGGCAAGACGGCCGCCGGGACCTACGTGATCGGCAAGAAGGACGGCCTCGAGCGCAAGGTGTACCTGTACCAGGTCGCCGACAACAAGGAGTGCGTGGACAAGTACGGCACCCAGGTCGTCGTCGCGCAGACCGCCTTCACGCCCGTCATCACGATCGAGCTTCTCGCCAAGGGCAGCCTCGGCAGCAAGCCGGGCGACCCCAAGAGTGGCGTCCACAACCCCGAGGCGTTCAACGCCGACGACTACGTGGCCCTCATGCCGGCCTACGAGTTCCCCGGTGGCCTCCTCGAGGTGGAGTCCGAGTACAAGATCGCCAAGGACCGTCAGGCCCTGCTCGACCTGGCGAAGTAAGGTCCTTCAGAAGCCCCCGGCTTCGACTGCGGCCGGCCGCCTCTTCCGAGGCTGCCGGCCGCGGCTTCGTACGGGGGCGCTCTGGCCAGGCGGTCACGGCGCTGCCCTCCGGGCAACGGGGGCAGAACCCGCGGACTTCGCGTTCCACACGACGGGATCTGCGGCAGGCCTCGCGCCAAGGGCCCCGTGTCCCTGTGCGGCTCCCCGCGGGAACCCGGGACCCCGGCGTTGAAGGACGTGGCCTTCCGCCAGGCCCTCAACTGGGCGATCGATCGCCAGCGCATCGTCGATCTGGCGTGGGCCGGCAAGGGCACGCCGGGCACCACGATCATGCCCCCGAATCCTGGGTCGACCCCGACTACCACTGGCAGCCGCCGGCGGACGTGCCGTGCGAGCGGTCCGGATCCCCCGAGAGCCGGAAGACGAGCAGCCTGCCCACCGGCTGGTTCCGCGACCTCAGCCTGAAGATCGAGTATCAGGTCATGGACGACGGCATCTGCTACGCCAGCATCTGGGCCCATGAAGCCGGCACCTGCAGCCCCGCCTCGAGTCTGCCGGAGGGCTCAGGGGATCGCCTGCTCGAGCTGCGAGAGGCCTTCGCGGACGCCGGGCAGGTCGCCGCCGGCGAGCCTGCCGGTCAAGGACTCTACTTGGCCGGATAGGCCGGCGAGGGCGCCACCCGCCTGCTGCAGGCTTGCGGCGGCGTTGGCGCCGGCCTGGCTCACCCTGCTGATGTCCTGCTCGCTGAGGCCACCGCCCACCGCGTCCTTGACGGTGTCCACGTAAGCCCGCAGGCTCTCGGCGGCGCCTCTGCGAGTGCCGCTGACCTGGGTCGGGTGCGTGCCGGCGGCCTCCCGGACGCGCTGCTCGCAGAGGCCGGCGAGCTGGCCGGACCAGTCGGCCGCGGCTTGCCGGATCAGGCCGGCGCTGCCCGCCGCGTCCGCCAGCCGGTCGGCCGCCTCCTGCGCCGCGGCTTCGCCTTTCTCGAGGTAGGCGAGAACGGCGGCAAGGTCCTCCGAGAGGACCGCGAGCTCGGATTCGAGCTGGTCGAGCTCGCTCATCAGGTCCCCGGTGGCCTCGGAGTACACGTCTTCGTAGGCGGCGGCGGTGTCGATGGCGTACTCCACCAGCGCCTCCGCCTGACTGGTAGCGGCGGCGAGAGCGGCCGCTTCTTCGGCGCTGAGCTCGCCGTCGCCGGCGCTGCTCGCGGCCGTCTGTGCGGCCGCCGCGGCCGCCGCGTCGGCGTCCGCCGCCGCGTCCTCCACGGCGGCTGCGCCGGCGGGTTCCGACAGCTGGGTCATGTCCGCGGGCGGCGGTGTCGTCGGCGTGCCCGACGGCAAGGGTGTGGCGCTGACCGAGTCGGCGGCCGAGGGTGTCGGGGCGACGACCGGAGCCGGCGAGACGGGTTGCTCGCGGATGTCCCTCTTCATCACGATCAAGGTGACGCTCACCGCCGCGGCCACGGCGGCGCACACCACGAGGATGACTGCCTTGCGGTTCACGGTCGATCTCCCCTGGGGGTCTCAGGTGACTCTGCGGTGTCCGGCGCCGCCCGGCGCCAGTAGACCTCGACCCGGTCCTTGCCGGCGCGCTTGGCGGCGTAGAGCGCGGCGTCGGCGCGCGCTACCAGGTCGTCCATGTCCTGGGCCATGTCCGGGAACGACGCGACGCCTATGCTGACGGTCAGGTGTGCCGGCGCTTCGTCCGCGGTGACCGGGAACGGAGTCTCCGCTATCAGGCCGCGTAGCCGCTCGGCGAGCGCCTCCGCGCCCTCACGATGGCCGGCGGGCGGCACATCGTCCCGCGCCGGGTCCGCATCCTCTCCCGCCGGCTCCGCATCGTCGCCGTCGACGATCGGCGTCTCGCCCGGGATCGTGGCCGCCGTGTTCGGCAGTACCACCGCGAACTCCTCACCGCCGTATCTCGCCGGCAGGTCGACATCGCGGCGAAGCTGTTCCGCCAGGAGCCGGCTGAGCCGCCGGAGCACTTCGTCGCCGGCGGGATGACCATGGGTGTCGTTGAGTACCTTGAAGTCGTCGATGTCGAGCATCAGGAGCGAGACGGGGGTGCCGTACCTCCGTGCTCGTGCGAGTTCCTGACCGAGGCGCTCGTAGAAGGCCCGGTGGTTGGAGAGCCCCGTGAGCCCGTCGGTGGTCGCCTGACGGGCGGTGACAAGGGCCAGCGTCACCTGCTCGCCGAACGCGGCCATGAACTCCTGTTCCTCCCGCGTGAACACCCGCTCGCGCTCGTTCTCCACGAGAACCATCATCCCGAGCGCCTCGCCCCGCGAGCGCAGCGGGACGTTGAGCAGCGTCGACTCGCCGAACTGCTGCATGAGATCGCGAACGTTGGCCGGCAGCGCCGGGTCGGAGATCGTCTCTACGAACACCTCCCCGGCGTCGAGCGTGCGTCTGTCCTGCGGGGTGATCCCGACGGGGAACGTCGCGCCGACCGCGTCGTCCCGCCTGGTGGCAGGGGTCGCGTGCCGCGCACGCGTCACGAGGACGTCGCGGTCCTCGAGGTACTCGTAGATGAAGGCCGCCGGAGATTGCGCCGCGTCGGCGGCGAGGCGGGCGACCTCCGCCAGGCCGACGTCCGGGCCGGAACCTCCCGAGACGGCGCGGCCGGCGGCGATCAGGGAGCGGAGCCAGCGGTTTCGGTCTTCCTCGCGGCGATGCCGAAGCGCGTTCTGCAGCGCCACCGCCGCCTGCTCGCCGAGCGCTCCGGCCATCCGGACCTCGTCGGCCGTGAAGTCGCGTTCCCGTTCGGTCTCGATGAGGATCATGACGCCGAGTAGTCGGCGGTCGAAGACGAGCGGCACCCGCAGCCAGGTCTTCTCACCCCACTTCTCCATGTCGATGCGGTCGTCGGGCGCGAGGTCGGGGTCGGAGAAGGATTGCTGGACGATGACGCCCTTCTGAAGGCTCTCGATGCCTCCCGAGTACGTCGTGATCGGGTACGACGCGCCGACCAGGCCGGCGGCGACCCCCGGCTTGGGGTCAAGCTCCCAGAGGCAGCGGAACACGGCGAGGTCGCCGTCGGCGGAGTACTCCCAGATGATGCACTCCGGGGTCGACAGGGCCTCGCCCGCCGCTTGGGCGACGCGGCGCAACACCTCGTCATAGTCGATACTGGCCGCCATCGCCCGATTGGCCTCAAGGAGGGCCGTGAGCTCCGTCGTGCGCTTTCGAAGGGTCAGCAACACGATGCGCCGCTCTACCACTGCCGAGACTGCGGCGGCGGCGGTCATCAGGAGGTCGATCTCCCCCGGGTCCCACAGGTGAGTGTTCCGGCGGCTGAGGCAGGTGATGTGGCCGTGGAGGTCGCCGTAGACCACGAGCGGCAGAACGAGCAGCGAGCGGATGCCCCACCCGGCGAAACACGCACGACCCGCTTCGGGAAGCTCATCGACCCGGGCGGCCACGGGTGAGCCCTCCTGCAGGCGCGCGGACCACTCCGGTCCGAGCTCGTCGAGCGCATTCACCGGCGGTCCGTCGTCGGGGTCCGACGGAGGCGACGACGGATCGTCGAGTGTCGCCACCCGATGCGACCGCACGCACCCGTCCGCGTCTCGATGGTTCTCGAAGATGGAGACGTTGTCGGCTCCCGTCGCCGTCAGGAGTGGGGGCAGGACGACCGCGTACAGATCCTCGTCCTCGTCGGCGTCGAGCAGGCGTCGCTGCAACTCGGCGATCGCGCGCACCGAACGCGTGCGGCGATCGCGTTCGGTGACGTCGCGGACGACGTGCGCGACCACCCCCCGGCTCGCGAAGTCGAGGGTGGCCGAGGTCACTTCGACCGGGAACTCCTGGCCGTACCGGCGGCGATGCAGGCGCCGGGACGCACCCGTCCCGTCCACGCCGCCCGCCGGCATCAGCATCTCGCGCGCCTGCCCGGGGTCGGCCGAGAGGTCGGTCATGGAGAGCGTGAGGAGCTCGGCCGGCGGGTACCCGTACAGCTTCGCGGCCGCGAGGTTGGCGTCCACGATGCGCAGCGAGAGGCGGTCGATGACGAGCATCGCGTCCGGGCTGAGGTCGAAGGTGCGGCGGTAGCGGACCTCGCTCTCGCGAAGCGCCCGCTCCATGTGCACGCGGAGGGTGATGTCCTTGTCGACGCCCCGGAACCCGATCCTCGTCCCCGACTCGTCGATGATTGGCACGCAGCTGGTGAGCAGCACGACCTCGTGCCCGTCCTTGTGGCGGTTCCTGTTGACGATCTCGGAGCATCCGGTTCCCACTTCGGTCTTCCGCTGCAACACCGGCGCGAGCTGGACGGCGTCTTCCTCGACCATGAAGTCGAACGGTGTGCGCCCCACCATCTCTTCGGGTGTGTAGCCGAGGACGTCGATGACGCGATCGGAGCAGGAGACGTAGCGACCCTCGGCGTCCATCTCCCAGATCCAGTCGGCGCTGCTGAGCGCGAGGTCGCGCAGGCGTTCTTCGCTGGCTCGCAGCGCACCCTCCGTTCGGCGCCGCTCTCTGATCTCGTCCTGAAGGGCGCGGTCCGCGGCCTCCAGATCCCTGGCGTTCTCGGCGGCGAGTGACTCCAGACGCTCCGTCAGGCCGCGTACCTGCTGCTCGGTCTCGACCCGGCCGATCAGTCCCCCGGTCTCGCGGCCGATGGCGAGAAGCACACGCCGTACGGGGTCGCTCCACGCGACCGGGTCACGACCGGCCACGGTGAGGCCGCCCAGCACTTCGCCGCGGGCGCTCAGCGGGACCGTGGCCGTGCTCGAGAAGCCCTCCGGCACGGTGTCGCCTCGGGTCCGGCAGTGGAACAGGGCCTTGCCATGCAGGACGGCATCCCAGGAAGCCCCGTCCGCGCACTCCTCGGCGCAGGCATCCCGCAGCGCCGCGCTCACCCCCCGCGTGCAGGCAAGGCGCGCGTTGCCGCCGTCCTGATCGACCAGCGTGATCGCGCCGGTGTCGAGGCCGAGCGCCTGCAGGGTCGTTTCGAGGATCTCCTCCAGAGCCCGTTCGAGGCTCAGCGCGTCGCAGACCGCTGTGACCACGTGGTCCAGCAGGGCGAACTGGTCGCCGTTCTGCGGCGCGGCGTCTTCGGTGTGTCCGGTCATGGGGTCATGGATTGGCATTCCCTCTGCAGTATCGACGGCAACCGTTCGCCACTGGAGTGGTCCCGGCGGCGCCCGCGTGGCGCGACCGGCCGAGGGTGACCTCGCGGGCCCGTCGTGACAAGATGCAGCAGTACGGAGCGGCTCGTGGTCCGGTGACCACCGCGGTCTTCAAAACCGTCTGCGGGGCGATGATCTCGTCCTGGGTGGGTTCGACTCCCATGTCGCTCCGCCACTGCGCTCCAGGGCAGGGATCCGTGCCGCGGCCGGCGGGCGCAGCCGGCCCGGCCTACTCGTCCGCGTAGTCGATGCTCCCGATCGTGAGGTCGAGGTTGCCCGCCGGGCGCCGCCAGAGCACCGTCGCCCCCACGCGCGCCTCCAGGAGAGCCTCCGCGAGCGGCGACGCGTAGCTGATCTTGCCTTCCTTGAGGTCCGCCTCGTCCTCGCCCACGATCGTGAAGGTGCGCCGCTCGCCGTTGCTCTGGGTCACGGTGACGGCGGCCCCGAAGGCGACTTTGCGGCGCGGCTGCCGCGCGAGGTCGACGGGGATCGCGCTCTCGAGGCGCGCTGCGAAGTAGCGCAGGTCGCGGTCGATGAAGGCGAGTTCGTCCTGCGCGCCGGCGTCCTCGTCGTCGAGCAGTCTGAGGCGGCGCGTCTCCAGCTCACCGACTCGCTCGCGCAACTGCCGCAGACCCGCCGGCGTCACGTAGTTCGGACGGTCGCTGATCTGCCGTTCGGGCGGACCCTCGTCGGGTGCACCCTCGTCGGGCTCCTTGACGAACGCTCTGCTCATCGGGGCTCCGATCCGGATCTTGCTCCAGACTGTCCCTTCGACACACGTCGCGGCGGCCCCTTGTGCTGTGGCGGTGCCGGGGCGTGCACGTTCTCGGCGCAGAGCGGGTAGGTACCTGGCGACGGGCGGCCCGACCGACCCGTCACATCATCACGACCGAGGGGTGATCATGCTGGACAAGAAGATGCAAGACGCCATCAACGAGCAGATCAACTGGGAGATCTTCTCCGGATACCTGTACCTGGCGATGTCGAGCCAGTTCGCCGAACTCGGCATGCCGGGGGGCCAGAACTGGATGGTCGTGCAGTACCAGGAGGAGCTTGCGCACGCACAGATCATGTTCAACTACGTGCTGACGCGCGGCGGCCGGGTCGTGCTCGAGGCGATCGAGAAGCCGCAGACCGACTGGCCCGACGGGCTGGCGATGTTCCGTGACGCGCTCGCCCATGAGCAGAAGGTCACCGCGCGCATCGATGCTCTGGCTTCTCTGGCGCTCGAGATCAAGGACCACGCCTCCTACAACTTCCTGCAGTGGTTCATCGCCGAGCAGGTCGAGGAAGAGGAGACTGCTTCCGACATGGTGCAGAAGTTCACCATGGCGGGTGAGCATCCGGCCGGCTTGTACCAGCTGGACAAGGAGCTCTCGACGCGCGTGTACACCATCCCGTCGCCGCTCGCGAGCGGCGCCTGACCGGGCGTCATCGGCAGCGATGGCTCGACGCGGGCGGGCCGGCCTTCGCACGAGGGCCGGCCCGCCGTCGTCTCAGAGTGACTTCACGAGCAACAGACAGGGGTTCTCGGGCCCCCAGACCTGCGGCAGCACTTCCAGTGGCTGGAACCCCCAGGCCAGGTAGAACGCCCGCGTCGCGGCGTAGCCGGGGTCGGGATCGCACGGCGCCAGGGTCTTGACGTGCAGGATCTCGAAGCCCTTTCCGAGCGCGTAGGCCTCCGTATGCTCGAGGAGCGCGCCACCGACACCGTGCCGGTGCCATTCCGGCAGCACGGCGATGACGTGCAGCTCCACGGCACACTCGCTGGTCGCTCGCAGGGTGGCGAAGCCGATGCTCACGCCGCCGGCCTCGGCGAAAAATGTCGGACCGGCGTCGGCGGCGCGTGCGTAGTCGACGAGCGCCGCTTCGATGCCGAACCAGCCGGGCAGGGCGCGGAGGATGCCTTCGGCCGCCGCGCTCTGCCCGCTCAGCGGGCCGTGCACGTCGAAAGCAGCGGAGCGGCTCGGGACGGGCGGCGTCCGTTGCCCGCGGGAGGATGGGTCGGCTTTGCCCATACCGCGCTCCCTCAGGTGACGTCGCGGCGCAGCGAGATGAAGACCGCCGCGACGCTGACGATCGCGATGTAGGCGATGCTCACGAGAAACGCCTGCGGCCGGGCGAGCATCTCGCTTGTGAGCGCCGGATCCGCACCGTCCCCGGGCATCTGGCCGGCGCTCACCTGGTTGAACACGATGAACGGCAGCCAGGTGCCGACGGCGGGCTTGATGATGGCGATGATGTTCTCGACGAAGAGCGCCCAGATCAGCGTCGCGGCAACGGTGATCACCTGGGCGCGGAAGAGGGCGCCGAGCGCCACACCGAAGGTCGTGACGAGGCCGGCGACGACGATCTGGCGCGCGTAGTCACCCGCGGTCGAGCCGCCGGTCGCGTCGATGTCGATCCCTCGGATCGCGCCGCCGATGACGATCACGACGTAGACCAGCGCGACGGCGAGCAGCATGGTCACCATGCCGACGAGGGCGTAGATGACGAGCTTCATGACCATCACCTGCCAGCGGCGAGGCGTCACCAGGTACGAGTAGGTGATCGTGCCGTGGCGGTACTCGTTGGTCATGCCGAGGATGCCGAACACCAGCAGCACCAGCGGCACGAGGGCGCTGGCTGTGCCCAGGAACCCGGTCACGCCATCGGCCGCCAGCCAGTCCTCGGGGAGAAGGGCGATGAGTGCGATGAGCGGGCCGAGCGTCACCACCAGGATGACGATGAACAGGCCGAGGGCGGTGCGTGTGCTGCGCAGCTTGAGCAGCTCGGCGCGAGCCAGAGCGATCATGCGTCCCTCCTCGTGCCGGCGATCTGCAGGAAGAGGTCCTCGAGGCTCGGCTGTTCTGTCAGCAGCTCGTGCAGGACGAGGCCCTCCGTGTGGGCGACGTCGCCGACCTCCGCTGCGGTCGGACCCCGAACGGCGAGGGCGTCGTTGAGGCGGTTCACGGCCGCGCCGGAGGCGCTGAGCGCGGCCTCCAGCTTCTCGGCCTGTGGGGAGCGCACGCGGATGACCGGCTGCGCCCCCGCGGTGAGCCTGTCGATCGGTCCCTGGGCGAGGAGTCTGCCCTTGCTCATGATGAGGATGTCGTCGACGGTCTGCTCCACCTCGGCGAGCACGTGGCTGGAGACGAGCACCGTGCGGCCCTCGCTCGCCTGACCACGCAGGAAGGTGCGCAGCCAGAGCATGCCTTCCGGGTCGAGGCCGTTGGCCGGCTCGTCGAGGATGAGCACCTCGGGGTCGCCGAGCAGGGCCGCGGCCAGGGCCAGCCGCTGCTTCATGCCGGTCGAGTAGCCTTTGACGGCGCGCTTCGCGGAGCCGGTGAGCTCCACGAGCTCCAGCGCCTCATCGACGCGCTCGTCGGGGACACGGGCTCCCGCGGCGATCACGCGCAGGGCGTTGCGCCCCGAGCGCCCGGGGTGGAAGCCGGAGGAGTCGAGCAGGGCGCCTACCCTGCCGGCCGGCGCCCGCAGGTCGCGGTAGCGGCTCCCGAGTATCGTCACTCTGCCGGACGTCGGGCGCACGAGATCGAGGATCATGCGCAGGGTGGTGGTCTTGCCCGCTCCGTTGGGCCCGAGCACACCGGTGATCGTGCCTGCCTCGATGGCGAAGGTCACGTCGTCGACGGCCAGTACCTTCTTGCCGAATCGCTTGCTCAGTCCCTCGGCCTCGATGACGGGCATCGTCCCTCCTGGTCGCGTGCGTGGGTACACCGTACAGTCTGAAGCGGCGGACGGCGAGCGGACTGCGGTCGGTCTTCGGAGCCGGCGGCCGGGAGTCTACGGCTGCAGCGCCCTTCCGTAGAGTTCCCAGTGGCCGCTGCGACGGTCGGCCCAGAAGACGGTCGTGCCCACCAGGACCGGGCTCGCCTGCCGTCCGGCGTGACTGCTGACCTCGTAGGCCCGTCCGCGCTTGAAGTCGTAAGCCCAGATGTCGCCGTCACCGTTCTTGTCGGTCGTGACCCAGACGATCGCGCGCCGGCTGATGTACAGCTGGCCTGCGGTCCCGCGCACGCGACAGAGCACCTTCGAGTGGCTCGAGCGCCGGTTCCAGGACACGATGGCGGTCGAGTGGCGCCCGGACTTGGCGGTCCACACGACACGGGCGCGATCCATGGCCACTGCGGAACCGGTGGTCGCCAGCTGATAGCGGGTCGCAGACCGGTGAGAGCCCGTCCAGACCGCGGCGCGGTCGCCGCGGCCGGATACCCAGGCGACCCAGCTGCCGGCGGTCGCGACATCGCGGGTCCGGCCCTCGGTGGCGATCGAGAACGTCTCGTCGGTGACGCAGTTCTCGCCGTTCACGGCATCGTCGGCAGGCCCGTCCCCGCCACCGCGCTCGACCCAGACGATTGTATCGCCGCCGATGGCCGGGTCGCGGCCGCGGGTGGCGACCGTCCATCTCCGGGCGGTGTCGGTGTCATAGCCCTCGATCCGCGGGGAGCCGAGTCCGCGACGCCTGGGCCAGGCCGCCCAGACCACGGTGTCGTCGGAGATCGCCGGAGTACCGGCGCCTCGCCCGGTCGCTGAGCGCCCCAGGAGTCGATACGGCCGCTGGGTGCGCACGTCGTACGCCCAGATGCCGGCGACCGACTTGCTGCGATCGCGCTGCTCCCAGACGACCAGGGTGTTCGTGGCGCTGAGGCCGAGGGCTTCCTCGGGCCAGCCGAGCGACGTGACGCGGAACTCCGGACTCGTGACCTTCGCGACCTCGGTTGTTGCCGCGCCGGGAGCGGGGAGGATCCCGGTGCTGTACGCGATGAGGCCGGGCACGGCGGACGCCGAGACGAACACGGCGATCACGACCAGTCTAAGCCTCACGACCTCTCACCTCCGGGCGGTGCGTCCCCACCGCCGGCTCTTGCAGCGCGCGACCCCCCACGGTCGCCGTCGTGACGCATGTCTTCCCGCATCGGACTCCCGCCGAACCTCTCCGGTTCCGGGGAACGGGCAGCGACGGCGCCTGAGGGGCAAGGACAGCGTGTCGGTCACGCGAGGGTGCCCGAACCGGCGATCACGTCGACGCCGCACGGGCCACCCGGCGGCGTCGCCGGGTGGACTTCGGCCTTCAGGAGGTGCGGGCTACCTCGCGCCGGCGGCGGGCGCCCACTCGGGCTGTCCCGCGTGGCGGAGCGGACGGGGCGTCCCGTGTGACGGGGCGATCGTCTCGTCCGGGGGCATCTGCGACTGCGTCCGCCGGAGTCGGGCCAGGGCATTGGCATGCGTGTGACGGCGGTGCTCCCGCTCCTCGAGACCCCAGAGCAGCGCGACTGCGAGCAGGCCGGCGACGCCGGCGATGCCGGCGGCGACTGCGGCGATCACGATGAGACTCTCCAGGACGATCATCGCGCGCCTCCCATGGCGACCCGGAAGAGGCCGGAACCGATCCGGCCGATCGCAGGATAGGCGGCCGTGCCTAAAGGCGGCGTGAATCACCCCGGCGTGGGACTAAAGATGTCGTTAAGACGGTGCGGGCCGGCGGCCGGCCGGCCGCCGGACCGCATCAGCCGTGCCGCCGCCACCGGCGCTCACCGACCACCGCCGACAGAATGCGGGCGACGAGCAGCACGCAGACCACGACAGCGACCGTCAGGAGGGTCTCCGTCACCATCTCTTGGATCACGAACACGATCCGCCTCCGGGATCTAAGGGCAGGACGCGGTAAGCAAACGTCACCCGGAGAGTAGCTCCGGCCCGGATAAGGAACCGTGAACGGGCCGGCGCGGAGAGTAAGGATTCCGTGAACGCGCCCCGGAGACCGGCGGCTCACGCCTCCGGGATCTCGGGGGCGGAGAGGCGGAAACCCACCCCTGGCTCGGTGATGATGTAGCGCGGTCCGCCCGGCGACCGCTCCAGCTTCTTGCGGAGATGGCTGACGTGTACGCGCAGGGTCTGGGCGTCTTCGACCCACTCCGGTCCCCAGACCTCCTGCAGGATCATCTTCTGCGTCACCACGAGATCCGCATTGCGGGCCAGGTAGGCGAGGATGTCGAACTCGGTCGGCGTGAGCGCGACCTCCTCCCCTCTCACGGCGACCCGCCGGCGGGCGATGTCGATCTCGAGATCCCCCGTCTTCACGACGGGCGGTGGCGAGGTGAGCGCCGCGGCCCGCCGGAGCAGGGCGCGGATGCGGGCCAGCAGTTCGCCGGCGGAGAACGGCTTGGTGAGGTAGTCGTCCGCGCCTTCGTCGAGGGCTTCGATCTTGTCGGCCTCGTTGGCGCGGACGGACAGGATGAGGATCGGCGCCGTCATCCAGGAGCGCAGTTCGCGGCAGACCTCGATGCCGCTGCGGTCGGGGAGCGCGAGGTCGAGCACCACGAGGTCCGGCGGCTTGTCGATGGCCCTGGCGAGCGCCTCCTCGGCGGTCGCCGCCATCTCAAGGGAGTAGCCTCGCGTGGAGAGGATCGATCTGAGCGCCCTCCGGATCTGTTCCTCGTCGTCGACGACGAGGACGTGGGTCGGCCTCTCGCGCACGGTCATGCGGTCTCCTCTCCGCCGGTCGGCGATGCATCTTCCCGGCTCGCAGGCAGGGCGATGACGAAGCGGGCGCCGTGCGGCGTCACGTCTTCGACGCGGATCGTGCCGCCGTGGCTGCGCACGATCTCACGCGTGATCGCCAGCCCCAGCCCGGTGCCCGACGGCGCCCGGCCCGAGGCCCGGCTCCCCCGGTAGAATTTCTCGAAGACGGCATCGCGCTCCTCCTGGGCGATCCCCGGACCGCGGTCCTCGACCCACATGCGTACGCCATCGTTCCAGGCACGCGCCCCGATCGTCACCGGCGCCTCGTCGCCGGCGTAGAGCACCGCGTTCTCCAGGAGGTTCTGGACGACACGGACCCACTGCACGAAGTCGACGTCGACGATCGGCGTTTCCTCCGGCAGTTCGAGGACCACGTTCTGACGCAGGTGCGTGGGCAGCACGTCGATGCCGGCGGCGATGATGTCGCTGAGTTCGTAGAGTTCACGGCGCGGCTCCCACGCGTGGGCCTCAAGGCGAGAAAGGTCCAGCAGGGCGCCGATGCTGTTGTTCAGCCGGGTCACGTCACCGACGATCGCGCGCAGTTCGTCGCGCACGCTCTGCTCGTCCCAGTCGACGTCGCTCTCGAGCAGGTTGCTCACGGTCGCGCTGAGTGCCGCGAGCGGGGTCTTGAGCTCGTGAGACACCGACGAGAGCAGGCTGGACTTGAGGTGGTCCGCCTCTCGCTCCGCCGCGGCGAGGGAGGCGGCGGACTGGAGTCCCTCTCTCTCCAGGTAGGCCCCCACGAGGTTCGCCACCGACGTCACCAGGCGCGTGGCGTTCGCCGAATACGGGACCCCGCCGGCTCGCGCCTCGACGACGAGGACGCCGGCGATGCCGGAGGGGCTGCGAACGGGGACGAACAGGTCGCCGTCACCCTGGTCCGCGCCGGTCCCGGGGGCATCGCCGTCGGAACCGCGCCCGCCCGCGTCCGTTTCCGTGGTGCCGGGCTGCAGCGCGCGGCGCGCACGATCGGCGAGCGCGGGGTCGATCTCGTCGCAGGCCGGCGTGGCGCAGTACGTGACGAGTTCCGCGCCCTGCTGCAGAAAGAGTGCGGCCGCGCCGGCCCCCAACAGCCCGGTGATCTCGCCGAGGCAGCCCTGGGCCATCTCCTCCGTCGATGTCTGGGAGACGATGGCCGTGCTGAGTCGGTTGAGAGCCCGGGTCTCCTGCTCGCGGGCGACGGCACGCGCCTCGCGTTCTCGCATGCGTCCGGCCTGGATGCCGACGATCAGCCCTACGATCAGGAAGGCCACCAAGGCCAGCCAGTCCTGTGAGTCGTGCACCTGGAGCGTGTGGTACGGGGGCAGGAAGAAGAAGTTCCAGGTGAAGAACGCGAGGACCGCGGCGAGTACGGCCGGAGCAGCACCGGCGACGCTCGCCACGAAGAGGATGACGAGGAGGTAGAGCAGCGCCCACTGACCTTTGGCGAACCAGTCGCGCCCGACGAGGAAGACGGCCGTCGACAGGGCGATGGACGCGATGGCGGTGAGGAATCCGTGACGCGAGAGAGTGGCGGTGAGGCGCGATGTCATGCCCGTATCCCCTGTGAGTCCGACGGGCGGATTCTAGCGCTCCACTCGGCGGCTTGCGCCGTGGCTTCGCGGTGGCGAGGATACGGCACGATGACGACGACCGATGTCCACGAGGCTCTCGCCGGTCCGGCTGCGCCTGCAATACGCCGCATGGTGGCCGACGACGTGCCGGCCGTCGCCGGCATCCTCGCGTGGTCGTTTTCGGGCAAGACGGCCGCAGCCGCGCCGGACCGCCCGGAGGTGGCGGCGCGGCTGTTTGCCGAGGTGGCGCTCGCCGGCAACGATGCCTGGGTAGCCGAGGATGGAGGCGTGGTCGGCGTCGTCACCTTCCAGGATCGCCGGCGCCCCTGGTACGCGCATGCCGAGTGGCCGCTGGTGCGGACCATGCGGCCGCTTCGTCGCCGCTTCCGGGCGATGCTCTTCCTGCTGCTCTTCCACGCCGCCGATTTCCCCGCCTCCGAGCTCTACCTCGAGACGATGGCCGTGCACCCGGCGGCTCGCGGGCGGGGAGTGGGCGGCGCGCTGCTCGGCTTCGCCGAGCGCGAGGCGCGCCGCCGCGGCCGCGCGACGCTGTCGCTCTACTGCATCCGCGACAACCCGCGGGCGCGGGCGCTGTACGTCCGGCACGGCTACCGCCTCGTGCACAGCGAGGATCTGTGGTGGTGCAGCGGTCTGCTGGGCTTCCGGATCACGGACCTGCTGCGTCGCCGGGTGCCGGCGGAGCCCGCCTGACGCGTATCAGCGCGCCGGCAGCTCCTTCTCGAAGAAGAGGTTCGCACCGCGGAGCGGCTTGAGGCCGGCGGACTCGTACAGATGCATGGCGCCGGTCGGATTGGCGGCGTCCACACCGAGATAGGCTCGCGGGAGTCCGCGACGCCGCAACTCGGCGAATTCGTGCAGGAGGAGAGCCCGTCCGAGACCGCGTCCTCGCCACGGCCGGCGCACGAAGAGCTCGTCCACGTACCCGCCCGCGGGCGTCTCGATCGCCAGCACGGCGCCCGCGACCTCGTCGGCGTCCCACGCGACGAACCAGAGACCCGGATCGAAGTCCGAGCGGGCGAACCGGTACTCCAGCCACTCCTCGAGGTCCATCGCGCTGGGTCGGAAGTGGTCGAGAAAGGCCTCTTCACTGGCGGCGTGGACGGCCGCCTCGTCGCGGTCGCGGCGAAAGCCGTGCACCGCGATGCCCGGCGGCCATCCTGCCGCCTCCACAGGCTCGTCCAGCTCGCGGTCGAGCCGATAGAAGGTGCGCACGTGGTGGAAGCCGCGCCGCGAGAAGAGGTCCACGCGGCCGGCGTCGTGCTCCCACGACCAGACGCCGAGCACGACCGGTTCGCCGGCGGGAGCGCTCCGCGCGGTCTCGACGGCGCGAGCCTCCTCGAGATCGAGCAGGACCTCACTCAGGCCGCGGCCACGACGCGCCGGGTCGACGACCTGGTCGGCCACCATCTCGCGGGGAGGGTTCTCCATCCAGCAGAAGCCGTACGCCGCGACCGCGCCCGTCTCGTCCTCGACGATCCAGACGTCGCCGTCCAGCTCGAGGCGCGGCAGCGCCCACTCCTCCCGCACCTCCTCGGCGGTCACGTCGCTGTCACCGTGCCGGTCGATGTCGACGGCTCGCTTGACCGAGGCGACCGCCTCTGCGTCGGTGGTCCGGGGACGGCGCAGGCGGTAGCCCTCGGGGATGTGCCGGTCCACGGCGGCTCGTTTCGTCGGAAGATGCTGGACGATTGTGCGGCCCGATTGTACTTCGTCGGGGCGCGAACGCGGGGCTTGCCCGGCACGTCTCCGTCTGCAGACGGCGGTGCGTGCCGGCGGCGTTCGCGAGAGGGGCATCGATGAGACACACGAAACGGGCTCTGGCGGCCTTGGCCGTCTTCGCGGCGCTGTCGGCCGCCGCCGTCGGCTGCGGGGGTGCGGCGGACGCCGACCCATCACCGACGGCCGTGCGTTCTTCTCCGTCCGGTGTGGCCGATATCACCGGCACGGTCGTCCGGCTCGACCCGGGTGGCGACGGATCGGGTCTCACGCTGCTCGTCGTCGCGGACGCCGGCGTGCCGAGCGCCGTCGACCGCGCCTCGGTCCGCGTCGGCGCAGAGACCATCGTCTGGGCGGCCGCCGGCGACGCCCGGCGCGAGCTCACGATGGGCGACCTCGAGAAAGGCCAGGAGGTCGCCGTGTGGTTCGCAGGACCCGTTGCGGAGTCGTATCCCGTCCAGGCCTCGGCGGGTGCCGTCGCGGTGCTCTCGCCGCTCCGGTAGGCGCGTCGCGCCGGGAGCCCGTCTCAGCCGGTGTGCATGAAGTTGATCACGTCGCCGTCCTGGACGACGTAGTCCTTCCCCTCGGTGCGCAGCAAGGCTCTTTCGCGGGCCGTGTGGAACGAGCCCAACTCGATGAGATCGTCGATGCCGACCACCTGCGCGCGTACGAAGCCATGCTCGATGTCGCTGTGGATGCGGCCGGCCGCCTGCTTCGCCGTCCAGCCGCGCGGCAACTGCCAGGCGCGCGACTCGCTGCTGCGGAAGTCACCGGTGAAGAAGGTGATGTAGCCGAGTGCCTCGTAGGCGGCGCGCAGGACGACGTCGAGCGTGCCGGCCTCGTCGGCGCCGAGCTCGGCGCGGAACTCGGCCGCGTCTTCGGGGTCGAGGTCGGCCAGTTCGGCTTCAAGGCGCGCGGCGACGGCGACCACCTGGTCGCCCCGGCCGCGCGCCCACTC
>Ga0172375_10005123_pt1 | contig 19049 bp, 12 predicted proteins | sample LakKiv1m_FD_114537 | JGI IMG/M metagenome (GOLD analysis project Ga0172375, IMG submission 114537) | Freshwater microbial communities from Kabuno Bay, South-Kivu, Congo - kab_092012_11.1m | ecosystem: Environmental > Aquatic > Freshwater > Lake | place: Democratic Republic of the Congo...
CAAACCCGCCGTTGCTCATCACCAGAATCTGGTCGCCTGACTTGGCTGCGGCAGCGATGGCTTCGATGAGTTCGTTCAGGTCGTCTTTCACGACAGCCTTGTCGCCTAGCGGTGCTAGCGCGCCGCGCGCATCCCAGCCCAGATTGCCAGCGTAACAGAAGGTCAGATCGGCATCTTTCAAACTGCCGGGCAGGGCATCCTTCATCACCCCCAGCTTCATGGTGTTGGAACGCGGTTCCAGCACGGCGAGGATGCGTGCCTTGCCCACCTTGCGGCGCAGTCCGGCGACTGTGGTTTCGATGGCGGTGGGGTGGTGCGCGAAGTCGTCATATACCGTGATGCCGTTGACCGTGCCGCGTACTTCCATGCGGCGCTTCACGTTCTTGAACTCGGCCAAGGCAGCCAATCCTTGCGCCACTGGCACCCCGGCATGGCGCGCAGCAGATAATGCGGCCAGTGCGTTCATACGGTTGTGCTCACCGAGCAAGTCCCATTGCAATCTGCCTTGCGGTTTGCCGTTGAGCAACACCTGCTCGCTGGCATCGATGATCCAACCGTCGTCGCTGCCGAATTTTTCCACCGGCGTCCAGCAGCCACGCTTAATCACGCGCACCAGCGATTCCTCGCGCCCGTTGCACACCACCAGCCCGTTGCCCGGCACGGTGCGCACCAGATGGTGGAACTGCGTCTCGATGGCGTTCAGGTCGGGGAAGATGTCGGCGTGATCGAATTCCAGATTGTTCAGGATGGTCGTGCGCGGATGGTAGTGCACGAACTTGGAACGCTTGTCGAAGAAGGCGGTGTCGTACTCGTCCGCCTCGATCACGAAGAAGGGCGCGTCGGTGATGCGCGCCGAGATGCCAAAGTTCTGCGGCACCCCGCCGATGAGGAAGCCGGGGTTCAGTCCCGCATGCTCCAGTATCCAGGCCAGCATCGAAGTCGTGGTGGTCTTGCCGTGCGTGCCCGCCACGCCCAGCACCCACTTGTCGCGCAACAAGGTATCCGCCAGCCACTGCGGGCCGGAGGCGTAGGGCAAGTTGCGGTTCAGAATCTCTTCCATCAGCGGGTTGCTGCGCGACACCACGTTGCCGATGACGAACTCATCCGGCTTGAGGTCGAGCTGTTCCACACCCCAGCCTTCGATGAGCTCGATGCCTTGTTCAATTAGTTGTGTGCTCATCGGTGGATAGACGTTGGCATCGCAGCCGGTGACGCGATAGCCGGCTTGCTTGGCAATGGCGGCGATGCCGCCCATGAAGGTGCCGCAGATGCCGAGGATATGGATGTGTCCGAGTTTGCTCATTGCTTATGTCCTGAAAATAAAATAGACCGCGCCCATCAAGCACAGTCCCGCATACAGATAATCCATCTTTAAGGGCTGGTTCATGTACAGCACAGCGAAGGGAACGAAGACCGTCAGGGTAATGACTTCTTGCAATATCTTTAATTGGCCCAGACTAAGCTCCGTGTAGCCGATGCGGTTCGCCGGTACTTGGATAAGGTACTCGAACAGCGCGATCCCCCAGCTTGCGAGGGCGGCGATATACCATGGGGAGGTCGCTAGGTTCTTTAGGTGCCCATACCACGCAAACGTCATGAATAGATTGGATGCCGCCAGCATCAATGCGGTGACCAGCAGGGGGTTGGAGACAAGATTCATGGCTGAGCGAGGGGCTGTGTATGGGATACTGCTACGCGGGCGTGGATTCTAGCAGTGAGGCAGGCGAAGCGTCAGTGGCTTTAGTAGGCGACCAAGTAACAAGGGAGGGGGCTTGGGCAAAAAAATACCCCTGAATCAAAGGGGAAAGATTCAGGGGCACAAGTCTTTACAGGGTAAAGACACACGCTCAGGGAGGAGAAACGTGGAGCAGTTCTCACCGCTCGCATGCTCAGACGGGACTATGAGAAAATAGTTCCATTACTTTACAAAATCATTTTGGAATAACCATGAAGATACTCGGACAATACCCTCAATCTCGCATGCGTCGTATGCGCAGAGATCAGTTTTCTCGGGATTTGATGCGTGAGCATATACTTACTTCAGCCGACTTCATCTATCCTGTCTTTGTGCTGGAGGGGAGCAATAAGGTCGAGGATGTGAAGTCGATGCCGGGGGTGCAACGCAAGACTTTGGATCTGTTGCTAAAAGATGCGGAGCAGTGTGTAAAGTTGGGCGTGCCAGTGATGGCGATCTTCCCGGTGATTGATGCCTCATTGAAAAGCCTGGATGCGCGTGAGGCATTTAATCCAAACGGGCTCGTACCGCGGGTGGTGGCTGAACTGAAGCGATGTTTCCCCGAGTTGGGGGTGATGACTGACGTTGCGTTGGATCCTTATACCAGCCACGGGCAGGACGGCTTGATCGACGCAAGTGGTTACGTATTGAATGACGAGACTATCGCGGTGTTACAGCAGCAGGCGCAATGCCACGCGTCGGCGGGGGCTGACATCGTGGCACCTTCCGACATGATGGATGGGCGCATCGGTGCTGTACGTGCTGCGCTGGACATCAAAGGCCACATACACACTCGAATCATGGCTTATTCAGCCAAGTACGCTTCCAGTTTTTACGGCCCCTTCCGTGATGCAGTCGGCTCCAGCGGCAACCTGGGTAAGGGCAATAAATATACCTACCAGATGGACCCAGCGAACTCGGACGAAGCGTTGTGGGAAGTCGGCCTTGATCTGCAAGAGGGGGCGGACATGGTGATGGTCAAACCAGGGATGCCCTATTTGGATATCGTGCGTCGTGTGAAGGATGAGTTCAAAGCGCCGACCTTTGTTTATCAAGTCAGTGGTGAATACGCGATGCTGAAAGCCGCAGCACAGAATGGCTGGCTGAACGAAGAGGCCTGTGTGCTGGAATCATTGCTGGCCTTCAAGCGTGCTGGTGCAGATGGGATATTGACCTACTTTGCACTGGATGCCGCGCGCTGGTTGAAGTCAGGCAGCTAGCAAAGCCTCAACTGCAGCGATGTTGGCATGCGTTTCTGGATGTCGACTGCCGCTGTGTCGCATGTTTTCCGGCAAAACGATGATGTGGGTCAGTGCGCCTGATTCGCCAGTGAGGGTGTAGCTGGGGACGATCTCCTCGTGCCCCCCGATTCGAGCGCGCCATTCGCCGTCTTCAAAGTCTATGCCGTGCTTGAGCAAAGAGAGTAATACTGCCTTGGAATCGTCAGAGAACAACATGATGTTGATGTCGGACTCATCCCCCGCGCTGCCGCTCAAGACTGAGCCAGTCAGGTAAGGATTGAATTCTGCGAACATCTGCATGGCGACAAGTGCTTCTTCGCGTAATTCGCGCAAGGTATCGGGGTGCGAGTCGGATTGATACAGTGCACGGTAGCTCTGCAATGCTGCTTCCACTTCGTCGTTGCTTGGAAGGTGTTGCGTGTCGGCGGCCCCCATTTGCTTGGCAGCTTTGCGTTTGGCAAAGGCAAAATCAGTGGTGCCTTCTTCAGCCAAGATGCGAGCGGCTTGATGCGCAAGTTGTTCGCGCATCAAGTCTCTGCGTTGTGTGTTGGGTTTGCCCATTAAAATAATTGCTCGGTTTCGATGGGCTTTGCGGACTCTACTGTCGCGCTCGTGTGCTCGGGGGGCAGGTTCTCTTCGTAGAAATAATCGATACGGGTGCCATTCGGGTCACGTAGCCCATGTTCGTTGATGCGTGCTGTGACAATATGTTCCGGGATGGAGTATTCAATTTCGGGGACGCCTTTTAGCAACTCGCCCATGTAGTTAATCCATATAGGCAGCGCGGCTCCACCGCCGGTTTCCTTTTCGCCTAGGCTGCGAGGAGTGTCATAGCCGATCCACGTGATTGCCACCAGCGTGGGATGAAATCCACAGAACCAAGCATCCATTGCGTCGCTGGTGGTCCCTGTTTTGCCTGCCAGATCTTGTCGCCCCAGTGACATGGCGCGAATGGCGGTACCATGCTTTACAACATCTTGCATCATGTTGACCATGGTGAATGCATTGCGCACATCCAGTACTTGTTCTGCTCCTTTCCCGGCTTCTAGCGGAGAGGCTTGGCTGAGAATGTTGCCTTGACCATCCTCGATGCGCTGAATCAGGTAAGGCGTGATTCGGTAGCCGCCGTTAGCGAATACGGAATACCCTCCTAACATTTGCATCGGTGTCACGGAAACAGCCCCCAAGGCCATTGTGAGGTAGGGACCCACTTTTTCTTTTTCAAAGCCGAATTTGGTGACGTAATCTTGAGCATAGTCCAGCCCAATGGACTGTAAAATGCGGATGGAGACAAGGTTCTTGGATTTAGTCAGGCCTTGGCGCATACGCATGGGGCCGTCGAACTCGCCGTCGAAGTTTTTGGGTTCCCAAGGCTTGCCACCGGTATCGATTAGATCGACAACAAGCGGCGCATCATAGATTTCAGAAGCGGGAGTGAACCCCTTTTCCAAGGCTGCAGAATAGATAAATGGTTTGAAACTGGAACCGGGCTGTCGCCACGCTTGTGTGACGTGGTTAAACTGATTTCGATTAAAGTCGAAGCCCCCCACCAGTGCATATATTGCGCCAGATTTTGGATCGGCGGAAACGAAGGCAGCTTCAGCTTGGGGCACCTGCGTGACTTCCCAATCGCCCTTGTTGTTTTTTCGCACCCTGATAAGCGATCCTTGCCGGATGCGTCGGTTCAGCGCAAGTTTGTCTCCCAACATTTGTTGTACAAAGCGCAAGCCTTCCCCGGTAATGTCGGCCACTTCGCCGCCTTTGATAAAGACCGCCAAACCCTTTGGGCTGATTGAACGCACTACTGCTGGAATCATGTCGCCATTGTTGGGTACATCTTGAAGTGCGTCTTCAAGCGACTCATCCGTGCCCATCTTTTTTAAATCGATAAACCCTTCAGGTCCCCGGTAGCCATGGCGCTGGTCGTAATCCATCACTCCTTTGCGCAGAGATGTATAAGCGGTTGCTTGGTCTTTTGCGCGAATCGTGGTGTAAACACTGTAGCCTTGTGTGTAGATGTTTTCTTGGTATTTTTCGTACAACTCTTGCCGCACCATCTCCGCAACGTAGCCGGCGTTCACTGAAAATTCTTGGTGATAGGCTGTTTGCTTGGTTTGTATGGGCTCGTTTTGCGCAAGGGTGTATTCCTCATCCGAGATGTAGCCGAGGTCGCGCATGCGTTTAAGAATATAGGCCTGTCTTAGTTTTGCCCTTTTCGGATTTACAACAGGGTTGTAGGCACCTGGTGCTTTGGGTAATCCTGCTAACATGGCCATTTCCGAGATGCTCAATTGGGCAAGCGGTTTGGAGTAGTAAGCTTGAGCTGCGGCGCCAAATCCATAGGCGCGTTGACCAAGATAGATGTGGTTGATGTATAGCTGCAGTATCTCGTCTTTGGTCAAGTTGTGTTCGATTTTGAAGGACAGCAACATCTCGTTGAACTTGCGCGACATGGTTTTTTCTTTGGATAGAAAGAAATTGCGCGCAACCTGCATCGTAATCGTACTGGCCCCTTGCTTTACACCTCCGGAAGTAAAGTTCGAATACGTGGCTCGAAGTACACCAATGTAATCTACTCCACCATGCTCATAGAAGCGGTCATCTTCAGCAGCCAGGATTGCTTTTTTCATCAATTCAGGGACATCGCCAATCTTGACTAGTTCGCGCCGTTCTTCGCCGAATTCGCCAATCAGCACCCCTTCCGCGCTGAAAATTCTTAAAGGCATTTTGGGGCGGTAGTCCGTTAGCGCTTCTAGAGAGGGAAGGGTTGGGTAGGTAACGATTGCTGCGAATACCATTAGTATCAGCGGGATGAGCGGCAACGCTAGTACAACCAGAGCGGGGTAAAACCACCAACGAGAAGTCATAAATAGGATTCTGAATAAGGGATTGTCGAGCGAATTATATCGCTCATGTGCCGCACAATTGAGTCGGTAGAAAAAACTTTACACTCAGAATAGTTATTGCTAGGATTTAAACCACTTTGTACGAAAAAGCGCTAACCATCCTATGATTAAAGGAAATTTCGACATCCCGTTAGACTTTTTGCAGACGTCGACTCCGCCCATGATTGGGGTGGATATCAGTGCTACTTCAGTGAAGTTGTTAGAGTTGAGCCAATCGCCTAAGAAGGCTGGCTATATCGTCGAGCGCTACGTGATCGAGGAGTTACCCTCTGATGCGGTCAGTGACGGAAACATCAATAATCTAGATGCTGTTTCGGAATCTTTGCGCCGTGCCTGGAAGCGTATGGGCACTCGAATTCGTAACGTCAGCTTGGCGTTACCGGCTGCCGCAGTCATCAGCAAGAAAATCATGTTGCCCTCGGGATTGCGCGAAGATGACTTGGAATATCAGGTTGAGTCCGAAGCGAATCAGTACATTCCCTTTGCGTTGGAAGAAGTCAATCTTGACTTTCAGGTCGTTGGTCCTTCGCCGACGAATCCTGAGGAAGTGGAGATATTGCTGGCGGCATCACGCAAAGCTAACGTGGAGGATCGCGTTGCAGCAGCGCAGGCGGCTGGTCTGAAGGCCGTCGTTGTGGATGTTGAGCCTTATGCCGCAGAGTCGGCCTTTGAGCAGATACGCTTGCAACTGCCGGGTGGGGCAGAAGATCAATGTGTAGCTGTGGTCGATATTGGCGCGAATGTCATGAATGTCAACGTTTTGCGAAATGGTCAGTCGGTCTATACGCGAGACCAGCAAATTGGTGGTGCTCAGCTTACTCAGCAAATCCAAAGTGCATTTGGTTTATCCGTTGAAGAGGCGGAGTCGGCCAAGAAAAACGGAGGGTTGCCGGAAAACTATGAGAGTGATGTGTTGACTCCATTCCGCGAAAGTGTGGCGAGTGAAGTTGCGCGAGCCCTGCAGTTCTTTTTTACCTCCACGCAGTATAACGAAGTCAACTATGTCGTTTTGGCAGGTGGGTGCGCGGCGCTTGCAGGATTGGACGAGGCGGTCGCTACTCGGACACAGGTCAGTACGCTTGTCGCCAATCCCTTTCAGTTGATGACACTATCTAGTCGTATTAAGCCTCGCCAGTTGCAAACGGATGCCCCAGCTTTGATGATTGCGTGCGGCTTGGCGATGAGGAGGTTTGATCCATCATGATTCGCATTAACTTATTGCCTCATCGCGCCGAAAAACGTCGTGCCAAACAGTTGCAGTTTGTTGTATTGAGTGCGATTTCCTTGATGATTGGTGCGCTGATTGTGGTTTTGGTTCACGTTGCCATCAGTTCTCAGATTGATTATCAGAACCGCAGAAATGAGTATCTGCAGCAAGAGATTGCGGTGTTGGATAAGCAGATTGCAGAAATCAAAAAATTACGCGAACAAACGCAATCCTTGTTGGCAAGGAAAAATGTTGTTGAGAACCTTCAGTCCACTCGATCTGATGTGGTTCATCTGCTGGATCAAATGTTACGCATATTGCCCGATGGGGTGTATATCAAGAGTATCAAGCAGTCTGGATACAAAATTGCACTGGTGGGCTATGCACAATCAAATGCCAGAGTCTCAACACTTATGCGCTCGATTGAGGATTCGCCTTGGCTCGATTCTCCAACATTGGTAGAAATTCGCGCTACCAATGCCAACGGAGCGCGAGTCAGTGAATTTTCACTCAATTTCAATTTGACCAAACTGGTTGCGCCAGCTAATGCTGGTGGAAGGAATTAGGTGGGGGCATGAATTTCCTAGAAGAGTTAAAGAACATTGATCCCCAAAAGCCGGGGGCCTGGCCTTGGGTAGTCAAGCTGGCTGCTTTTGCGGGAATGTTGTTTTCTGTAGTGGCAATAGGTGCATTTTTTGATTGGCAGGATCAGTACGAAAGCTTGAAGCAAGTCCGTCAGGAAGAGGATCGCTTGAGGGAAACTTTCTTGGTCAAAAAGAAAGAAGCCATCAATTTGGATATCATCAAGAAGCAGTTGATTGACACTCAACAGTCCTTTGGTGCGTTGCTTAAGCAACTCCCAAGCAAATCAGAGATGGACGCTCTGTTGACTGACATCAACCAAGCCGGGCTGGGGCGCGGTCTGCAATTTGATTTATTTCGTCCGGGGGCGGAAGTGGCTACAGGGGTTTTTACCGAGCAGCCTATCTCGATCAAGGTCAGCGGAAATTATGATGATTTGGGGAATTTCGCCAGTGATATCTCGTTGTTGCCGAGAATTGTCACTTTGAACGATATAAGCATCTCGCCGTCCGGCGGGGGGCTCACTATGGATGCCATTGCCAAAACCTATCGTTATCTTGATGAGACTGAGTTGGCTGCGCAGAAAAAAGCAAAACCGGCGGGAGCGAAATAATGAGGGGATACTATCTGGCGGTATTGCTAATTCCTCTACTCACGGGGTGTGGAGGGGAAGAATTTCAAGATTTGCGTGATTTTGTGAACAATGCCGGTGCCGATATGCGCGGTAAGGTAGAGCCTCCGCCGGATATCAAGCCTTATGAGCCATTTGCTTACGACAATTCTACTTTGCTACCTGACCCATTCAAGCCACGAAAGCAAGATGCAAGAGGGGGCGGTCGGCCTGGGCAGAATCAGCCAGATTTGGATAGGCCGAAGGAAGAGTTAGAAGACTATCCGTTAGAAAGTTTGAAGATGGTCGGCTATCTGTTTCAAGGCAATGTTGGTCACGCTATCGTTAAATCTTCCGAAGGCAAGATATATCGTGTAAAGGCGGGCAACTATATTGGCCTCAATTTTGGTCAGATTCTTTCCGTATCTGAAACTGAAGTAAAGATCAAAGAGATGGTTCAGGACAGCGCGGGCGATTGGACTGAGCGTGAAAGCAGTCTGCAACTGGTCGAGTGATTAGGAGTCAAAACATGAAATGTATAGATAAGTTAGTGCCACGCTTCATTCGAATAGTTGTCATCGCGCTTGTAGCGTTGTCTTTCAATGTTCAGGCAGAGGATAGTAGTGAGATTAATTCGATTCAGTCGATTAGTGCGAGCGGAGACGCAGGTGGCAAGATCGTAATCAAGGTTGGTTTGAAGTCAGCTCCAAGCGCACAGCCTGCTGCCTTCACAATTGATACTCCCCCCCGTATCGCTTTCGATTTTGCGGCAACCGCTAACGGTTTGGGTAAGTCGATGCATGAGTTTTCCAATGGGGATCTGCGTAGTGCGAACATCGTACAGGCGGGAATGCGTACTCGCTTAGTTGTTAATCTGGCGCAGATGGTTAGCTATGACACGCGAATCGAAGGCAACGATGTTTTGATCACCTTGCAACCTAAAGGATTGGGTGGAACTACTGAGCCCGTAGCAACAGCACACTTTGCTGATGCGTCTTCTGGGCAGCAAAAACATAGCCTGAGAGACGTTGATTTTCGCAGAGGCAAAAGTGGAGAAGGTCGCATTCAGATCGATCTCTCAGATGCTGACATCGGAATCGATATCAAACAACAAGGGAAGGCACTTGTTGTAGATTTTCAGAGAACAATGCTTCCACGTAATTTGCAACGAAAATTGGACGTGTCGGACTTTGCAACACCTGTCCAACTGGTTGATGCATTCATGCAGGGGGGGAATGCGCGCTTGTCCATCGAGCCGAAAGGCTTGTGGGAATACTCTGCTTATCAGACGGATAATAAATTCATTATCGAAGTTAAAGCAGTCGTTGAAGACCCGAACAAGTTGGTTAAAGGTAACGTTCCTGGATACTCCGGGGAGAAGCTCACGTTGAATTTCCAAAGCATTTCAACGCGCGAAGCCTTAAGTGTGATTGCAGATTTCACCGGACTGAATATGGTGATTAGCGACACAGTATCTGGCAGTTTGACGCTACGATTAAAAGATGTACCTTGGGATCAAGCCTTCGACATCATCTTGCAAAGTCGTGGATTGGACATGCGGAAAAATGGCAATGTGATCCAAGTTGCACCTAGGGAAGAGATTGCCGCAAAAGAAAAAATCGACTTTTCATCTCGTCAAGAAATTACAGAGCTTGAGCCCTTGCGTACTGAAAACTTCGCCCTGTCTTACGCAAAGGCTGCAGATATCGTCAAACTCATTTCCGATGATAAACAACGGATATTGTCCAAGCGCGGTAGTGCAACTTTTGATCTAAGGACAAATCTGTTGTTCGTCAAAGATGTTCCTACTAGCTTGGAGGAAGTCAGGAAGCTGATCAAGCTGGTGGATGTGCCTGTACGTCAAGTGTTGATCGAGGCAAGGTTTGTTGAGGCCGGCGAGACTTTCAATCACACCCTTGGCGGTAGGTTAGGCTATACGGGGCCAACACAAGCCCAAGGCGGTATCGCGATTGGAGGGAGCCGTGGAACAGCGAATGCGAACGTTAACTTACCCGGTGCGGCTTCTGGGTTGGGCGGTTTAACGATGACATTATTCAATGCTGCTGCCACCAAAACCTTGACGCTTGAATTGAATGCATCGGCGATTGATGGCACAACCAAGAACATCGCCAGCCCACGTGTGGTCACTGGAGATAAAACACCGGCAACGATTGAATCAGGGGTAGAGGTGCCATATCTACAAGCAAGTAGTAGTGGGGCCGCCAACGTTGCCTTTAAGAAGGCGGTGTTGAGTTTGGTTGTTACGCCACAAATTACGCCAGAAGATAGCGTAACGATGAAGGTTTCTGTCACGCAAGATTCCGTGGGCAACATCTTTGCGGGCGTACCTAGTATCAATACTAAAAAAGTTGATACCCAAGTCTTAGTCGAAAATGGCGGCACAGTCGTGATTGGTGGAGTCTATAATCAAGATGAATCTGACTCGACCTCTGCTGTTCCAGGTTTAAGTGATATTCCTGTGATGGGGTGGTTGTTCAAGCAGAACACGCAAGTAAAGAGCAAGAAAGAATTGTTGGTGTTCATCACGCCTAAGATATTGAAGGATACGTTGGGATCCAATTAATATTGTAGGACGTTGTAAAAAGCCCGGCGTGAGCCGGGCTTTTGTTTTGTAAAGACCGAAAGAATTCCAGCTACAATTCTTAGTATGAGCGAAAAGACTTCACATAAAGCGAATTCAGGCAACATCATTTTGATTGGGATGATGGGTTCAGGCAAAACGACCGTAGGAAGGTTGTTGGCCAAGCAGATGGGCAAGACCTTTGTCGATAGTGATGAAGAGATACAGCGACGAACTGGCGTTACGATCCCACATATTTTCGATGTCGAAGGTGAAGAGGGTTTTCGGCAGAGAGAGTCTGCAGTTTTAGAAGACCTATCTGAACGGGGCGATCTCGTGCTTGCGACGGGCGGTGGGGCAATCCTTAGTGCCCATAATCGCACCGTGCTCAAAACAAGTGGAACCGTTGTTTACCTAAAAAGTAGCGTGCATGATCTTTGGCAACGCACGCGCCATGACACTAACAGGCCATTGCTGCAAACCGCAGATCCGCGCGCCAAATTGCTGGAGCTATACGAGCAACGAGACCCGCTCTATTCAGAGATTGCTGACATGGTCATGCAGACTGGCAAGCAAAGCGTCCACGTACTTTTAATGCGATTGCAGCAAAGACTAGAAGAATTAAAAGCAAAACAACAAATTGGAGAAAATGAGTCGATGAAGACACTTAAGGTCGGACTGGCTGAGCGTAGCTATCCGATACATATAGGAACTGATTTGCTCAACAGAGCAGAATTGTTACTCCCCTATCTGCCTAGGAAGCGCGCTGTGATCGTTAGCAATACGACAGTTGCGCCGCTGTATTTGAACCGCATCCAGGAAACGCTAGCTCAACATCAAATAAAGATCGAAAGCATCATCCTGCAAGATGGTGAACAATACAAAAACAGCGAATCCATGGATGTCATCTATGAAGGACTTCTGCGCGCGCGCTGCGAACGCAGTACGCCCATCATCGCATTAGGCGGTGGTGTCGTCGGCGATATGACGGGATTCGCCGCTGCGAGCTATTTGCGGGGAGTGCCATTCATTCAAATTCCGACGACACTTCTTTCGCAAGTCGATTCCTCGGTGGGAGGGAAAACCGGTATCAATCATCGTTTGGGTAAAAACATGATTGGAGCGTTCTACCAGCCTTTGGTCGTGCTGGCAGATGTGGCAACCCTCGATACATTGCCGGATAAGGAGCTGCGTGCGGGTATGGCAGAGGTTATCAAGTATGGATTGATTAGGGACCTGCCCTTTCTGGAGTGGCTTGAAGCCAACATTGAAAAATTACTTTCACGCGATAAAGAGGCATTGCAATATGCAATTGCCAGAAGTTGTCAGAACAAAGCTGAAGTGGTTGGTAATGATGAGCGGGAGAGCGGAGAAAGGGCCTTGTTGAATCTCGGACATACCTTTGGGCATGCTATTGAAAATGGGATGGGCTATGGGGCTTGGTTGCATGGCGAGGCCGTTGCCGCAGGTACGATCATGGCGGCAGATTTGTCGCGTCGTTTGGGATGGCTAAGTTTCGAGGACGTGGCGCGTGTGCGCCAATTATTTGAGCGCGTTGGATTGAACACTGTCGGTCCTAAGCTTGGCACGGAAAAATACATGCGACTGATGGGGCTGGACAAGAAAGTGGCAGACGGGAAATTGCGCTTCGTACTTCTAAAATCGCTGGGAAACGCCGTTATGGCCGACGATGTGCCTCAGGATAAGTTAGAGCAGACTTTAGAGGCATGCTGTGTCTAATCAACCATTAGCCCCCTATGCCGTCATCTGCAGTGAGCGAGGTAGGCGAATTAAAGAGCCGCTGCCTATCGGGCGAAGCGAGTTTCAGCGCGATCGGGATCGCATCATCCATTCTGCAGCCTTTCGACGCTTGGAATACAAGACTCAAGTGTTCGTCAACCACGAAGGCGACTTGTTTCGAACACGTCTCACACACAGTATCGAAGTCGCTCAAATTGGTCGTTCTATTGCCAGACGGCTGAGCTTGAATGAAGATTTGGTCGAGGCGATATCGCTGGCGCACGATTTGGGGCATACCCCGTTTGGGCATGCAGGTCAGGAAGCCCTCAACGAATGCATGAAAGATCATGGTGGCTTTGAGCACAACCTGCAATCTTTGCGGGTTGTCGATGTGCTGGAAGAGAAATATGCCGCATTCGACGGACTGAACCTGTGTTTTGAAACACGCGAAGGCATTCTTAAGCATTGTTCCCTCAGTCATGCGGGTCAGCTGGGGGAGGTGGGCGAAAGGTTTCTCAAGGATCAGCGCCCCTCGTTGGAAGCTCAGCTGGCCAATCTGGCCGATGAAATCGCTTACAACAATCATGATGTTGATGATGGCTTGCGCTCCGGCCTGTTGACCTTGGAGCAACTGGCATCGGTACGTCTGTTCTCCGAACATCTTGATGAGGTGCGCCAAGCGTTCCCTGATCTGGCTGAGCGCCGCGTGATCCATGAGACCGTACGCCGCATGATCAATGCGCTGGTCTCAGACTTGATTGAACAGACGGAAGACAATATTAGGCGGCATGCGCCGCAATCACTGGATGAGGTGCGCGTGGCAGCTCCCTTGGTGGCATTCAGCCCCGAGATGCATGAAAAGAATCGGGAATTGAAAGCGGTCTTGCGAACTCAACTCTATCGGCATTACAAAGTAATGCGTATGAGCGCTAAGGCGCGGCGCATTATTCGAGACTTATTTTGTGCGTTTATGGAAGATTCGCGCTTACTTCCCCCGCAGTTCTTCCCGCACTCAGAACAGTCGAAAGCAAGGTGCATATCCGACTACATCGCCGGCATGACTGATCGCTACGCTATCCGCGAACATAGGCGGATTTTTGCCGTTGAAGAGATTTGACCTTCCTGCCGGTTGCCCTCCCCCCTTGGTTTAAGGTAGCATTCCCGCCCTTTCGGATAGATTTTGGCAGGCGGCGACCGCCGCCATTTTGTTGCAACCATTGAGGTGAGAAACAAGTGAACAATTCTTCGTTGCCTGCGCAGCAAGGTCTGTATGACCCGCGCAATGAACATGATGCATGTGGTGTCGGTTTCGTCGCACATATCAAAGGTCAAGCCAGTCATGACCGAGTCAGTCAAGGTCTGCAAATTCTTGAGAATCTGACGCACCGTGGTGCGGTCGGTGCGGACCCGTTGGCGGGGGATGGCGCGGGCATCTTGATCCAGATTCCAGACCAGTTCTTGCGTGATGAGATGAACTGGGGAGGAATCCAGCTGCCGTCGGCGGGAGATTACGGTGTGGGCATGTTGTTCTTGCCGCGCGATGCTGGTGCACGCGCCGCATGCGAAAAGATTGTCGCCGAAAAGATCATTGCCGAAGGGCAGACCCTCGTTGGTTGGCGCGATGTGCCTGTTGACAACAGTACGCTCGGTGAGAGCGTCAAAGCACTTGAGCCTATCGTGCGTCAAGTGTTCATCGGACGCGGTGAGAATGCCGCCGACCAAGATGCATTTGAGCGCAAGCTATTTGTTATCCGCAAGACAGCGGAACACGCTATCAGCAAGCTACCCAAGAACCAAGGCAAGGGTTTCTATGTTCCCTCCCTGTCGTCACGCACAATTGTGTACAAGGGCATGTTGCTGGCCGACCAAGTCGGAAAATATTTCGTTGATCTGCAAGATGCGCGCGTCGTCAGCGCATTCTCGTTAGTGGATCAACGCTTCTCACCAACACCTTCCCGACTTGGAATCTGGCGCACCCATTCCGCATGATCGCGCACAACGGCGAGATCAACACCTTGCGTGGCAACGTGAACTGGATGGCGGCACGTCATGCGGCAATGTCATCGAAGCTGCTGGGCGAAGACCTGGAGAAGCTGTGGCCGCTCATCGTTGAGGGTCAATCGGACTCCGCGTGTTTCGACAATGCACTCGAACTCTTGGTGGCGGGCGGTTACTCCTTGCCGCACGCGATGATGTTGTTGATACCGGAAGCGTGGGCGGGCAATCCCTTAATGGATGAAGAGCGCCGTGCTTTCTACGAATACCACGCTGCGTTAATGGAACCGTGGGATGGGCCGGCGGCGGTCGCTTTTACCGATGGTCGCCAGATTGGTGCCACCCTGGATCGTAATGGTTTGCGCCCAGCGCGTTACCTCATCACCGACGATGATGTTGTGTTAATGGCTTCTGAAATGGGTGTGTTGCCTATCGCGCAAAGCAAGATCGTGAAGAAGTGGCGTTTGCAACCGGGCAAGATGTTCCTGATCGACATGGAACAGGGGCGCATTGTTGATGATGCCGAGCTCAAGCAAAAGATCGCTACCGCCAAACCCTATCGTAAATGGATTGAGCAGTCGCGTTACTTCTTGGACGACATGCCCACTGTGGCAGACAAATCCACCTCGGTGGTAAGTCTGTTGGATGCACAGCAAGCGTTCGGTTACACCCAGGAAGACCTTAAGTTCATCATGTTGCCGCTGGCGAGCGCCGGCGAAGAGGCGACAGGCTCCATGGGTAACGATGCCGCGTTGCCCGTGTTGTCGAGCAAGAACAAAGTGCTCTACAACTACTTCAAGCAATTGTTCGCACAAGTGACCAATCCGCCGATCGACCCGATCCGCGAAGAGATCGTGATGTCGTTGACTTCCTTTATTGGCCCCAAACCCAACTTGTTGGGGATTGATGTGAGCAAGCCGGCATTGCGTTTGGAAGTGCATCAACCCATCTTGTCGCTGGAAGATATGGCGAAGTTGTATAGCATCGACAAGCTCACCAAGGGTCAGTACAAATCGCAGGTGTTGGATCTGACCTTCGCTGCCAAGAATGGCGCGGCAGGTTGTGAAAAAGCCATCGCCGATCTGTGCAAGGTGGCTGAAAAGGCGGTTGCCGCTGGTTACAACGTGTTGATCTTGTCCGATCGTGCGGTCAGTGAGAAACGCGTAGCGATTCCTGCCTTGTTGGCGACAGCGGCAGTGCATCATCACTTGGTGCGAGCGGGCTTGCGTACCAGCGCCGGTTTGGTGGTGGAGACCGGTTCGGCGCGCGAGGTACATCACTTCGCCTTGTTGGCAGGTTACGGTGCAGAAGCAGTTTGTCCGTGGTTGGCGTTCGATAGCATCGAGCACTTCGAATTGCCTGCCGGTGTGAGTGCCAAAGACGGACAGAAACGTTTCATCAAAGGCATCAACAAGGGCTTGCTCAAGGTGATGTCCAAGATGGGCATCTCGACCTATCAATCCTATTGCGGATCACAGATTTTCGAGGCGATCGGTTTGAATGCTGATTTCGTGAAGAAGTATTTCACTGGCACGGCAACACAGATCGAAGGGATTGGTCTGCAAGACGTTGCGGAAGAAGCCATGCGTATGCACAGTGCCGCCTTTGGCTCCGACCCGTTGCTAGAAAACATGTTGGAGGCAGGTGGCGAATACGCCTTCCGCATTCGTGGTGAGGATCATACTTGGACGCCAGACTCCATCGCCAAGCTGCAACACGCGACACGCTCTAATAATTTCAACACCTACAAGGAATACGCCAAGCTCATCAACGACCAGACCCAGCGTCAAATGACCTTGCGTGGACTGTTCGAGATCAAGCCGTTAGGGAAAGCAGTCCCCTTGGATGAAGTCGAACCTGCCAAAGAGATTGTCAAACGTTTTGTGACGGGTGCGATGTCGCTGGGCTCGATCTCGACTGAAGCGCACACCACACTGGCGATTGCGATGAACCGCATTGGCGGCAAGTCGAACACGGGCGAGGGTGGCGAAGATGCCAACCGCTTCAAGCTGTTGCAAGGCGGCGAGAAGCTGTCCGAGATCATCGGTAAGAACCGTATCGAAGCGGATCAAACCATGAAGCCGGGCGATTCATTGCGTTCGCGCATCAAGCAGGTGGCCTCGGGGCGTTTCGGTGTCACAGCGGAATACCTGAGCAGTGCCGATCAGATCCAAATCAAGATGGCGCAGGGCGCGAAGCCGGGCGAAGGTGGCCAGTTGCCCGGCGGCAAGGTGTCTGAGTACATCGGTAAGTTGCGTCACTCGGTGCCGGGTGTGGGTCTCATCTCGCCTCCTCCGCATCACGACATCTACTCCATCGAGGACTTGGCGCAGCTCATCCATGACCTGAAGAATTCCAATCCGTCCGCTTCCATCTCTGTGAAGTTGGTGTCGGAAGTAGGTGTGGGCACGGTCGCCGCAGGGGTCTCCAAAGCCAAAGCCGATCACATTGTTATCTCAGGTTATGACGGCGGAACGGGCGCGTCACCGCAGTCCTCCATCAAACACGCGGGTACGCCGTGGGAGCTGGGCTTGTCCGAAGCACAGCAGACCTTGGTGTTGAACAAGCTGCGCGGCCGAGTCGGCCTGCAAGTGGATGGTCAATTGAAGACGGGCCGCGACGTGTTGATCGGCGCGCTGCTCGGTGCGGACGAATTCGGCTTCGCTACCGCACCGTTGGTCGTCGAGGGTTGCATCATGATGCGCAAATGTCACCTCAACACTTGTCCGGTCGGTGTGGCCACGCAAGACCCCGCATTGCGCAAAAAATTTACCGGTCAACCCGAGCACGTCGTGAACTACTTCTTCTTCGTTGCAGAAGAAGTGCGTGAGTTGATGGCGCAGATGGGGATTCGCAAATTTGATGATCTCGTGGGTCGTAGCGACCTGCTGGATATGCGCAAAGGCATCAGCCATTGGAAAGCCAAAGGCTTGGATTTCAGCAAAGTGTTCCATCAACCGGATGTCCCCGCCAGCGTGGCACGTCGCCATCTGGAAGAGCAGGATCACGGCTTGAATGAAGCCTTGGATAACGAGCTGATCGCACAAGCCAAAGAGGCACTGGATGCGAAACGTACTGTCAGCATCGAAACGAGCGTGTGCAACGTCAATCGCAGTGTAGGCGCCATGTTGTCGCATGAAGTGGCGAAGCGTCACGGCAATGCAGGCCTGCCGGATGACACCATCCGCGTCAAGTTCACCGGCACAGCGGGGCAGAGCTTCGGCGCATTCCTTGCACGCGGCATCAGCTTCCAGTTGGAAGGTGAAGGCAACGACTACGTGGGCAAAGGACTGTGTGGTGGTCGCATCATCGTTAAACCGTCTGCGGACAGCCAATTGACCGCAGCCGACAACATCATTGTCGGCAACACTGTGTTATACGGCGCAACAGCAGGCGAGGTGTTCTTCAACGGCGTGGCGGGCGAGCGTTTCGCCGTGCGTAACTCGGGTGCTATCGCAGTCGTCGAAGGCTTGGGCGATCACGGTTGTGAATACATGACGGGCGGCATGGTAGTGGTGCTGGGCCAGACAGGTCGCAATTTTGCGGCGGGTATGTCGGGCGGTGTCGCTTACGTGCTGGATGAAGATGGCGGCTTCGCAAAACGTTGCAACCTGTCCATGGTGCAACTGGAAGCGGTACCAGAAGAAGTGGCCGCAAGCGAAACGGGCGAAGTCGATACCCACGGTCGCGTGCATTTCAATCATCTGAACAAGGCGGACGAGGCGGTGCTACGCGGCAAGATCGAAAAGCATCTGCGTTACACCGGTAGCGCGCGCGCCAAGCAGATCTTGGATAACTGGAGTAGCTACCTGCCCAAGTTTGTCAAAGTCATGCCAACCGAATATCGTCGCGCCCTGCTTGAAATCGCAGCGCAACAAGCCAAAGAAGTGGAGGCCGCATAATGGGCAAGCCAACTGGGTTCATGGAGTTTCAACGTCTCAACGAGAGTTATGCTCCTGTCGAAAAACGGGTGAAACATTACCAAGAGTTCGTCGCTCACTTGAGCGATGCCGAAGCGAAGCAACAAGGTGCGCGTTGTATGGATTGCGGCATCCCGTTCTGCAATAACGGCTGTCCAGTCAACAACATCATTCCTGACTGGAACGACTTGGTGTACCGCGGCAATTGGAAGCAAGCCATCGAAGTGTTGCATTCCACCAACAACTTCCCGGAAGTGACAAGCCGGATCTGCCCCGCACCGTGCGAGGCGGCGTGTACGCTCAACATCAACAATGATGCCGTTGGCATCAAATCCATTGAGCACGCCATCATCGACAAGGCGGGTGAAAATGGTTGGGTCGTGCCACAACCCGCCAAGAAAAAAACGGGTAAAAAAGTTGCGGTGGTCGGTTCAGGCCCTGCGGGCTTGGCAGCAGCCCAGCAGTTGGCACGTGCAGGCCATGCAGTCACGGTATTCGAGAAGAACAGTCGCATCGGCGGTCTGATGCGCTA
>Ga0172375_10005124_pt1 | contig 19046 bp, 15 predicted proteins | sample LakKiv1m_FD_114537 | JGI IMG/M metagenome (GOLD analysis project Ga0172375, IMG submission 114537) | Freshwater microbial communities from Kabuno Bay, South-Kivu, Congo - kab_092012_11.1m | ecosystem: Environmental > Aquatic > Freshwater > Lake | place: Democratic Republic of the Congo...
CGCTCTCGCCCGTGGCCCGTTTGGCGTAAAATTCCCGGCGGAACGCCGCGAACCGATCCTCGCTGATCGCCTGCCGCACCCCTGCCATGAGCCCCACGAAGTAGTGGAGATTGTGGATGGTGTTGAGGTGGGAGGAGAGAATCTCGCGGGCCATGTAAAGGTGCCGCAGATAGGCCCGTGAGTAATGGCGGCAGGTGTAGCAGCCGCATTCCTCGTCCACCGGCAGGGGATCGTCCTGATAACGTGCGTTTTTTATAACAACCCTGCCCTGCGAAGTAAAGAGCATTCCGTTCCGCGCGTTCCTGGTGGGCATCACGCAGTCGAACATGTCGATGCCGCGCCATACCGACTCGATGAGGTTTTCCGGGGTGCCCACCCCCATGAGGTAGCGCGGGTGATCGGCCGGCATCTGCGGGGCGATCTGCTCGGTGAGGTCGTACATCATTGCCTCTGGCTCGCCCACCGAAAGGCCGCCCAGGGCATAGCCGTCAAAGCCGATCGTGACCAGCGCCGCCAGGGCCTGGGCGCGGAGATCGGGATACATGCCGCCCTGGACGATTCCGAAGAGCAACTGGCCGGTTGCCGGTTGCGCCGCGCGGGAACGCTTGGCCCAGCGGGTGGTGAGATCGGTGCCCTTGATCGCCTCTTCCCGGCTGGCCGGATAGGGGATGCAGGTGTCGAGGCACATCATGATGTCGCTCCCCAGCGCCTCCTGCACCGCGACCGCGCTCTCCGGGGTGAGGGAGAGCTTGCTGCCGTCCAGGTGCGAGCGGAAGGTGGCGCCCTCTTCGGTGATATTGGCCAGGTCTTTCAGGCTGTAAATCTGGAACCCGCCGCTGTCGGTGAGGATGGGGCCATCCCAGTGCATGAAGCCGTGCAACCCGCCAAAGCGGCGGACCAGTTCGTGGCCGGGCCGGATGTAGAGATGGTAGGTGTTGGCGAGGATGATCCTGGCGCCCAGCTCCTTGAGGTTCTCCGGGGTCACCCCCTTGACCGTGGCCTGGGTGCCCACCGGCATGAAGATCGGGGTAGGCACCACGCCGTGCAGGGTCTGCACCTCGCCCAGGCGGGCGGCGCATTCGCTCGATTGCTTGAGCAGACGATAGGGCGAGGTCATGGCGCGATCAGAGATCGAGGAAGGTGGTGTCGTGGTTGAGGAGGCGGCAACCGGATTCCTCGACCACCGCCATATTTTCGAGCCGCACCCCGCCCCAGCCGGGCAGATAGACGCCGGGTTCGACGGTGACCACCATGCCGGCCAGGAGCTGCTTGCGGTTGCGGTAACTGAGCGCCGGCCCCTCGTGGACATTGAGCCCCACCCCGTGGCCAAGACTATGGCCGAAATGGTCGCCATGGCCCGCCTGCTCAATCACACTGCGGGCAACCTTGTCCACCGCCATGCCGCTCACCCCGGCCTTGAGGGCCTTGAGGCCCGCCAGTTGAGCCTTGCGCACCAGACGGATCATCGCCACGGTACGGCTATCCGGCGTGCCGAGTACCACGGTGCGGGTCATGTCGGAACAATAGCCAGCAAGGCGCAAGCCCATGTCGATGATGATCGGCTCGCCCTTTTGGATGGCACGGGCGGTGGGCACCGCATGGGGCAAGGCGCCGTTGGGGCCAGCCGCGACGATGGTGTCGAAACTCGGCCCCTCGGCGCCGTGGGCGCGCATGGTGTTTTCGATGCGCTGCGCCACCTCCTTCTCCGTCTGGCCCGATCGCAGGCTTTGGTACACCTCACGGAATACCGCCTCGTTCATCCGCACCGCGGCCTCGATCCTGGCCACTTCCTCACCGCTCTTTTGCAGCCGCAGCTCCTCAACCAAGCCAGTGAGCGGCACCAACCCGACCCGTTTTTCCCTGGCAATTTTTTCCAGGATCTGGGCGGTGGAGTGGAGGAAGTAATGGCTCTCGAAGGCGAGGTGCTTGATCTTCTCGCTACTGAGCAACCGGCGCAGCAGGACAAAGAAGCCGCGCGGATAGAGCTTGACCCGGAATCCCTTGGCTTCTGCCTCGGCCTGCAACTCATAGCGGGAATCGGTGAGCAGATAGGGCGCCTTGCCGTTGGCGAGAATCAGCAGGATGCCAGAAGTCTCGGCAATGGAATGATCGGTGGCCGTATAACCGCTCAGGTAGCGGCGGTTCTCCGGCTGGGTGACGAGGAGGGCGTCGAGCTTGCGGCGGGCAAGGCCCCGCTGGATGCGGTCGAGAGCTGGCTGCACGGCGAACGGCTAATGGAGGAAATGGACAAAGACCTTGACCCCGAAGCGGTAGAGCTTGCCGTGCAAGGTCTGCAAGGCCCGGGTTTCATCCGCCTGGCCGAAGTCGACCTGGTAGCGGAAGCGCTTCTTCATCTCGGTGAGGCGCTGGTAGCAGGAGCGGCCGTAGCGCGCCTCGGTGCCCTCGGCATACCACTGGCGGAAACGCTGTTCAATCTCGTCGTATTTCGCCGGGTCGGCCTCGTCCACATCGAGCAGGATTTCCGCTTCCATTCTTCTTCTCCTTGCTGGGCGCGGGTTACGCCATGGTCAACCGCTGCTCGATGAGCTGCTTGTGCTGCTCAAGGGCACGGCCATACTGCTGGTTAAGTTCACCTTGGAGGCGCTGCCACTCCTCCTGGAATTTCGGATGCTGGGCCGGGCTCAGCTTCATCGCCCTGCCGGTCTGCTGGGCCAGGGTCTGTTCCATCATCTCCATCTGGCGGGCGAACTGCCCTTCGAGCTGCTGCTTGAGCTGATCGCGATGCTGGAGGTAGTGGTCGAGGATCTTCTTCATCTCGCCACAGACCATCAGCAGCTCGCCATCGGACTGACCGACGGCCACCAGCCCCTCCATCGCCTTGGTCGCCTGCGTGATCTGGTCGGCATCGCGGGGCAGGAAGATATTGCGGAGCAACGCCTGCGACACGCCGCGCAGCACCTGGGCACGGGCCGGCATCTCAAGGGCAACGAGCCGCTGCGCCAAATCCACCGCCTCGCCGCGCAGATACGCTGCCCCCAGGCGCATGCCGTCCTTCTTTTGCTCCTCGGCCCCGAGGTCCACAGCCGGGCCGGCGCCCATGCGGGCCGCCCGCTCCATCACCATCTCCATGGTACTCTTGATCTCTGCCATATCTCTCCTTACCTCCAAATCGCTTCCGCTACCATACAACACCGCGCCTCGCTCGTCAGCAGCAAAGAGTCGCTAGCGTGGGAAGGCCGCGGGGATCCCGCCGTCCACCGGCAAGGTGGCGCCCGTGGTAGGGGTGAGGCCCGAGGCGAAAAAGACCACCGCATTGCCCACATGGTCGGCCAGCACCTCGGTTTTGAGCAGGTTGCGGTTGCGGTAATATTCCTTCAGCCCCTCGGGGTCGAGGTTGCGGGCGCGCATCCGGTCCGGACCCACCACGTCCCAAAGGCCAGAGGGGACGCCGTCCGCATCGAAGATAGCGTCGGCGTTGATCATGTTGACCCGCACCCCGATCTCGGCCAGTTCCAGGGCCGCGATCTTGCCGAGTTGATGGGCGCCGGCCTTGGAGGCGCTGTAGGCGCCAAAAGCCGGGCCGGGGTCAAAGACGTTCTTCGAGCTGTTGATGATGACTTGGCCGCCCATCCCCTGCCGCCGGAAAATCGGCACCCCCGCCTTGATCACCTCAAAGACCCCGAGGCAGTTGACCGCCAGCACCTGCTGAAATTTCGCGGTGTCAAGGGATTCCAGCCGCGCCACATGGGCGATGCCGGCATTGGGCACCAGGATGTCGAACCCGCCATTCTCACGGACCACGGTGGCCAGGGCCGCCGCGACCGAGGACGCATCGGTCACGTCCATGACCAGCGGACTCACCATGGCAGTGCCAAAACGCACCGCCAGTTTGTCGCACACGGCCTGAAGGCGCTGGGTGTCGATGTCGGAGAGAAAGACCCGGGCACCAGCTTCGAGTAGCTTGCGGCCGATGCCCAAGGCAATCGCCCCGCCGCCCCCGGTGACCACCGCCACCCGGCCGCTGAGCGGCAAGGATTTCCCCTTGCCGAGCTTGGCCTGTTCCAGGCTCCAGTATTCCATATCAAAAATGGAACCAGCCGAAAGTTCTCGATAGGGGCCGACCGCCGCCCCCACCACCTTGGCCATCACGGTGTGTTCGGCGATGTCAGCGGCGATCCGCGCCGCCTTGGCTGAGCCACCGGCACCGATAATGCCGAGGCCCGGCACCAGTAGCACCCGCGGCAGGGGATCGAGCTTGACCCGGTCCACCCCCTTGGCCGTTATCTGTTCGGTAAAATAGGCGTCGTAGGCCGCCGCATACGCCGCGACCTTCTCGGCGATCTGGCGTGCCATGGCCGCCTCGCTTGGCGTACCACCCAGGTTCAAAAAAAGCGGATAATTCTTGGTGCGAATCACGTGGTCGGGGGTGAGCACCCCGGTAGTAAAGAACGCTTCGGCATCGGGCCGGGCCAGCGCTGCCAGCAGTTCCGGGCTCTGACGGAGATGGAGCACCATCGGCTGCCCTGCCGGGCTCACCGCGCCACGCAGCAGAGGCAGCACCACCTCCGGACCCGGAACCGCCACGTCTTGGGCCGCCACCGGCTTGGCCTTTTCCCCTGCCGCCGCAAGAAAGTCCTCGGCCCGGCTCACATAATCGATCATCCGGCCGTAGGCACTCTGCGCGTCGTCGCCAAAGGTGAAGATGCCGTGGTGCATGAGGATGATTGCCTCGACCTCGGGCTGCCGCTCGTAGAGTTCAGCCATGGCCTTGGCCAGCGGGAAACCCGGCATGATAAAGGGGAGGGTGGCGATCTTCCCGCCCAAGGCCTCGCGGAGCCGCGCCTCGCCATCCGCAAGATTGGTGAGGGTAACGATGGCGTCGGCATGGGTATGGTAGATGAAACGATGGGGCAGAAAGGCGTGGGCCAAGGTCTCAATGGAGGGATCGGGCGAGGAGGCATCGAGCAAGTGGGTGCGGAACTGATTGACCATCTCCTCGTCGCCAAGGCGCGCCAACACCCGGAGGCTGCGAAGATAATCCAGGTCGAGGGCCGGGAAACCGGCGGGCTCAATGGTGGCCAGATCCCAGCCGCTGCCCTTGATAAAGAGCACCTCCATGGGCTCACCCATAAGGTTGGTCACCGTTGCCTTGGCCGAGGTGTTGCCGCCGCCATGGAGCACCAGTGCTCCCTCCTGGCCGATGAGCCGTGAGGTATGGACCAGCATGGCCAGGGTGGCTGGGCACCCGGCGGTGTGGCGCGAATATTGCGCAGCCTCCTCGACGGAAAAACGGTTTTTCATGCCAATGCCCTTTTCGGGGTTTTCGGGGAATGGACTGGGGAACTCAGTCTTGCAACTTAAATTCCTGCTCGCGGCGTTGGTAGGCCCGATCGGCCAGCTTCTTCAATGGCCGGCGGATCCGGCGTAAGGGTACCAGAGGCGGGATGATGGGCAAAGATTTTTCTATGGGTTCGGGCGGGGCCACCCGCAGTTTTTCTTCCAGACCAGCGGCCGTACCCATGGGCGGCGTCGCCGCCAACGGATTGCCCCCCACCGGGGCGGAGCTGTCGAGGCCGCGCAAAAAGGCCATAATGTTACCAAGGTCGTGCTGGCGGTAAAAGAGGCGAATCTCCTCCTCGATGGTCTCCTGTTCCGTACGCAGCTCGCCAAAGCGCTCCAGATAGAGGCCCACATGCTCGACCAGGGTTTCATAACTGTTCAAGAGCAGGTTGCGGAAACGGGCGGCCATGGTCAGCCCGCCAGCCCTTACCCCCTCGAAGACCCGACGCCGGATGGTGGGCGACCGCACCACATAAGGGTCGTGGAACATCGCCTTCGCAAGGCCGGCAAGCTCGCAGAACTCCTGGATCAACGCCTCGTCGCGCAACAGGATGTAAATCCGCACCAGATCGAGGCAGATCTGCTGCTCGATGGTCAGGCTCTGCTGGCGGATTCGGCGGTCAAGGGCCTCCTTGTCCTCCTCGATGAGGCGCCGGAAGCCGAAATAGCGATCGGCCAGTTCCTTCTTGACCTCGTAGGCCAGCACCTTGGCAATATCGTGTTCCATCCCGTCCCCATCCCATTGGCAACGCCAAGCGGCCAAATACCAATTTGCCGCTTCCCTTGCGGAATTGCAGCCAACCGGGTATGTTCGTATGCGTATCACAGCCCGACAAAAAAGAAAAGCCCTGCGTCTAACCTGTCGTTTTTTCTTGACAGAACAAAAAGATGCAGTAGAGAGGATAAGAGTTATTATTGACGCGTATGATGCACATGCCCGTTGTCAAGGGCCCCGGGAGAGAGTGACCATGGGAAGTGCATACCGGCAAGACCGCCAAGACACGGTGCAGCGTGTCAAGGAGGCGGCTGACATCGTCGAGGTCATCGGCGAGCACGTCAGCCTGAAGCGCGCTGGCGTCAACCTCAAGGGCCTCTGCCCCTTCCACTCGGAAAAAACCCCCTCCTTCACTGTCCGCGCCGATCGCCAGACTTACCACTGCTTCGGCTGCGGCGAGGGCGGGGATGTCTTCAGCTTCATGATGCAATACCACCGCATGGCCTTTGCCGAGGCACTCAAGGAACTGGCGCGGCGCTACAACGTGCCGCTGCCAGAAGAGGTCGGCACCAGGGAGGAGCTGGCCAAGGCCAGGCAACGCGAGGCCCTGTACGCGGCCAACGACAAGGCCGCCGCCCTCTACCACGACCAGTTGCTTCACGGCCGGGAGGCCGAAGGAGCCCGCCGGTACTTGGCCGAACGCGGCATCCCGGCCGAATATATCAGCCGGTTCCGTCTTGGCTATGCGCCGGAGCAGTGGGATTTTCTCGCCAAGGCCCTGACCAGGGAAAAAATTGCGCCGGCCATCGCCACCGAGGCAGGGTTGCTGGTGGCCAAGGACAACGGCGGCCATTACGACCGCTTCCGCCAGCGGGTGCTCTTCCCGATCATCAGCCTCACCGGCCGGGTGGTGGGCTTTGGCGGCCGCATCCTGGGCGAGGGCGCCCCCAAATACCTCAACTCCCCTGAATCCCCTATCTTCGACAAAGGCCGCACCCTCTTCGGCCTTTATCAGAACCGGGAGGCGATCCGCCACAGCCGGAAGTGCCTGGTGGTGGAAGGAAACTTCGACCTGCTCTCCCTGGTGGTCCACGGCATTGAGAACGTGGTGGCGCCACTGGGCACCGCGCTCACCGCGCCCCATGTCCGCACCATGCGCGGCTACTGCGACGAGGCGTATCTCCTCTTCGACGGCGATAGTGCCGGACTAAAGGCGGCCATGCGGGCAGTACCGCTCTTCCTCGGTGAACAACTTGCCGCCAAGGTGGTGGTGTTGCCGGAAAAACACGACCCGGACACCTTCATCCGCGCCCACGGCAAGGATGGCCTCCTGGCCCTGCTCAATGAAGCGAAGTCGCTGCCGGAGTTCGTCTTCGACGCCCTGGCGCGCCAGCATGGCCTCGGGGTCGAAGGCAAAAGCCGCATAGTCAGCGAATTGCGCGCCATCACCACGGCCATTAGCGATCGCGACCTCCAGCGCACCTTGTTCGCCGGCCACTTTGCCAAAAAACTGGGGCTGCCGCCTGACGTGCTGCTGGGTGGTGACACAACGCCCAAAGCCGCCCCGGCCCCCATTGCCAAACCCACTGGCCAGCCGCGCAACCTGACCCCAAACGAGGAAAAACTCTTCGGCTTCCTGCTGGTCCATCCCGAGTGCATCGCCGACTTCCTCGCCGCCGGCCTCGAAGAATCGGTCAGCAGCGACTTGGGCCAGGAAATTTTACAGGCGCTCAAGGCCACGCCAGCCAACGCGGCCGGGCCGGAGCGCATTCTCGACCTGATCCATGGCCCGGGAAAATCAAGCCTCTCGCGCCTATTGGTGACCACGCCCGTCTATGCCGATGAGGTCAAAAACGAGGCAGCGCAAGAAATGGTCGCCTGGCTAAAAAAGAACAGCCTCAAACTCCGGAAGGAACGACTCTTGCGAGATATTTCCGCGGCCCATCAATCACAGGATGAGGCGTTGTGGGTGCGTTTGGTTGCGCAGAAGAAGGAACTCGACGAGGCCATCGGGGGATGAACCTCGCGGTTATGGCGGCAATCGCCGCCCAGGGGAAATACTAGAGAGAGGAGAAGGGACGTGACGAGGAAAAAAAATGCAGCAGTGGACGACGACGGCCTGGCCACCGAGACCGTCGGCCACGACGATGAGACCGTGTTCGACGAGGGCGTCATCGCCGGCGACTCGGTCGACGAGGCGGCCTGGCTCATGGACGAGGCCGACGATCTGCCCCCGCTTTTTGAAGGGCACGACGCCGAGCCTGCCGACGAGGAGGCCGAACTCGACCTGGAGACTCACCCCAAGGCCGAGACCGACAGTGACCCGGACCAGGAACACCCGGTGCTGGCCAGAGGCGATATCTATGCCACCCAGCTCGACCCGGTCAAGGTCTACCTTCAGGAGATGGGCGCGGTGCCGTTGCTCTCTCCCGAGGCAGAAACCAAGATCGCCATCCGTATCGAGGAGGGTGAGAAGCGCATCCAGAACGCCCTCCTGATTTCGCCACCAGCCATTGAGTACCTGAAGGAAATGGCCGACAAGGTGCGCGAGGGCAAACGGGCGGTCACCGATCTGTTACGCGGCCTTGATGAAGCCGATAACGCCGCCGTGTCCACAGCGGCCAAACATTTCCTCTGGCAGGTGGCCGAGGCGGACCGGCTGGGCCAGGAGATCACCGCCCTCAGGCTTGACCTCCTAAAGGCCAAGGGCAACAAGACCAACGCCCAGAAGATCAAAACCCGCATCGCCCGAAATACCAAAACCATGGCCGCGGTTTTCGCGGAAGACCGCATCAGCGCCAAGCACCTCAACACCATCATCAAACGGCTCCGCAAGCTGGAGAAAAAACTGCGGCCCGAACCGGCGCTCGCCAAGGCCGGGGCGGAGAAGTGCTGCACCTACCGCTGCGGCTGCCTCAAGGCACACCAGATCGACCACGAGGCCTTGGCCGAAATCCTGACCGAGGTGACCGCCGGCGAAGCCGTTAGCCGCGAATCCAAGAACCTGCTGGTCCAGGCCAACTTGCGCCTGGTGGTGAGCGTGGCCAAGAAGTACGCCAACCGCGGCCTGCAACTGCTCGACCTTATCCAGGAAGGCAACATCGGCCTGATGAAGGCGGTGGAGAAATTCGAATACCGCCGCGGTTACAAATTCAGCACCTACGCCACCTGGTGGATCCGCCAGGCGATTACCCGGGCGATTGCCGACCAGGGCCGCACCATCCGTATCCCGGTGCACATGATCGACACCATCAACCGCCTGCTCAAGGGCGCCAAAGACTTCCTGCGCGAGACCGGCCGCGAGCCCACCCCCGAGGAGATGGCCGAGCGGCTGGAGGTCGATCTCAGCAAGGTCAAAAACATCCTCAAGATCGCCAAGGAACCGCTTTCCCTCGATACCCCGATCGGCAGTGGCGAGGACAGCTACCTGGCCGATTTCATCGAGGATTCCTCCACCATGGCCCCGGATGAGGCAACCATGCTGGATAATCTGCGGATGAGCCTCAGGCGGGTGCTGAAGACCCTCACCCCGCGCGAGGAGATGGTGCTGCGTATGCGCTTCGGTATCGATACCGCAGTGGACCTCACCTTGGAGGAAGTGGGCGAGAGCTTCTCGGTCACCCGCGAACGTATCCGCCAGATCGAGGCCAAGGCGCTCAAAAAACTCAAACACCCGTCGCGCCGCAACCTGCTCCACTCCTTCTACAACGATTAACCGTACCCTTGGGCACCAAGGTGGCGGGATGCGGCCAGTTGCCGTATCCCGCCACCTTTTTCCCCGACTCCCTTGACATGGCCCAGCCAACACGGGCAAGATAAAAATCGGTTGACACCCCGCGTCCCAGCCACTAGGGTGTGGCCCGGATCCGACCGACCAGACTAAAATGATTTATCGCGCAAACTCATGGTGTTACTTGACTGGCTCACCCTGAACCTGACCCCTGGTTGCGGTCCCGCCACCGCCCGCCGGCTGCTCGACCACTTCGGCGAGCTCGGCCCGGCGTGCGCGAAGCCGGCCGCCATGGCCAAGGTTCCCGGCCTGCGGGAGGAGGTGCGCCAGCAACTGGTCAATCCGGCCATTCGCCAACGGGCCGAAAAAGAGCTGGAGCGCTGCGACAATCTCGGCCTGCACCTGATTGCCTGGGATGACCAGCGCTATCCGGCGCTGCTCAAGGAAATTGCCAGCCCACCGCTGGTACTCTATGTGAAGGGCGAAGCCGCCCTGCTCGGAAAGCCTGCCCTGGCCGTGGTCGGCGCCCGGGCCGCCACCTCCTATGGCCAGAAAATTGCTGGCGAAATCGCCACCGGCTTGGCCCACCAGGGCATGACCGTGGTGAGCGGCATGGCCCTCGGCATCGACGGGGTGGCCCATCGCGGGGCGCTGGCGGCTGGCGGCAAAACCATCGCGGTGCTTGGCTGCGGCGTTGATGTCGCCTATCCGGCCCAACATCACGAGCTGTACGATGAGATCGCGACACAGGGCGCCCTGGTCAGCGACTACCCGCTCTCCACTCCGCCGGAGGGCTTCCGCTTTCCGGCCCGCAACCGCATCATCAGCGGACTGTGCCGCGGGGTGGTGGTGATCGAGGCGGCCAAACATTCCGGCTCGCTCATCACGGCAGAACTGGCCATGGAACAGGGGCGCGAGGTCTTTGCCGTGCCCGGCCGGGTCGATTCGGCAAAAAGCGAAGGGTGCCACCGCCTGATCCGCGAAGGCGCCACCCTCATCCATACCGTGGCCGACATCATGGCCGAACTGAATTACCAGGCCCCACCCGCAACCTCGGCACAAACAGTTGTCGCCGCCGTCAGCGAACCCCTCAACGCCGAAGAAGCGTGTATAGTTGCCTGCCTGGAGGCATATCCCAAGAACATTGACACCATCATCAACGCCACCCGGTTCCCAGCCCAGAAAGTGGCCGCCCTGCTTTTGGGCCTGGAACTCAAAGGGGTCGTCGCCGCCCACCCCGGCCAACAATACCAACGCCTCGGCGCCAGCTCGTAATTTACAAAAAAGGTCTCTCGCCTCATGGGAAAATCGCTCATCATCGTCGAATCGCCGGCCAAGGCCCGCACCCTGCAAAAATATCTGGGCCAGGCCTACACGGTCAAGGCCTCGGTCGGCCACATCCGCGACCTGCCGGTCAAGACCTTGGGGGTGGACATCGAACACGACTTTACCCCCAAGTACGTCACCATCAAGGGCAAGAGCAAGGTCATCAGCGAGCTGCAAAGCGCGGCCGCCAAGGCCGACGCCATCTTCCTGGCCCCAGACCCGGACCGCGAGGGCGAGGCCATTGCCCACCACATCGCCGAGACCCTGGGTGAGGTCAAAAAGCCGGTCCACCGGGTACTCTTCCACGAACTGACCAAGAGGGCAATCCTCGCCGCCCTGGAACAGGCCACCACCATCAATGAACATCTCTTCGAGGCGCAGCAGGCCCGCCGCATCCTCGACCGGCTGGTAGGCTACCAAATTTCACCGCTCCTGTGGGACAAGGTCCGCCGCGGGCTTTCCGCCGGCCGGGTACAGTCGGTGGCGGTGCGGATGATCTGCGAGCGCGAGGAAGAGATCAACCGCTTCGTAACCGAAGAATACTGGACCATCGCCGCCCGGCTGGAGGGCAAGACGCCGCCGCCCTTCACCGCGCAACTGGAAAGCATAGGCGGCAAAAAACTCGACCACCGCAAGGAGAAGATCGGTGACGGGGCCACGGCCCAGCATCACGCCGCAGCACTCAAAAACGCCACCTACACGGTGGGCAAGGTGGAAAAGAAAGAGAAACGGCGATTCCCCAGCCCGCCCTTCATCACCTCCACCCTCCAGATGGAGGCGAACCGCAAGCTCCGCTTCACCGCCAAGAAGACCATGTCGCTGGCCCAGCGCCTTTACGAAGGCATCGAGTTGGGCGAGGAAGGCCCCACCGGCCTCATCACCTACATGCGTACCGATTCGACCCGGATCAACGATGAGGCGGTGGCCACAGTGCGCGAACATATCGCGGCCCAGCACGGCAAGGAGTTCCTGCCCCCCAAGCCCGTGGCCTACAAGACCAGGAAATCGGCCCAGGATGCCCATGAGGCAATCCGGCCCACCGACATCAGCAAGACCCCGGAGAGCCTGGCCCCCTTCCTCGACAAGGACATGCTGGCGCTCTACACCCTGATCTGGAAACGCTTCGTCGCCTGCCAGATGGCGCCGGCCATCTACGACCAAACCACCATCCAGATCGCGGCCGGCGACTACGGCCTCAAGGCGGTGGGCTCCATCATGCGCTTCCTGGGTTTCATGACCATCTACGTGGAATCAGCCGATGAAACCGACGCCCCCGAAGCAGACAACGAGAGCGAGGCCTCGCTGCCCGATCTGAAAAAGGGCGACACCCTGCGCCTGCTTGACCTTGCCCCCAAGCAGCACTTCACCCAACCGCCGCCCCGCTACACCGAAGCGACATTGGTCAAGGCCCTGGAGGAAAACGGGGTTGGCCGGCCAAGCACCTATGCCGCCATCATCTCCACCATCCAGGAGAAGGAATACGTCACCCTGGCCCAACGCAAATTCATGCCCACCGACCTCGGCAAGCTGGTGAACGAATTGCTGGTCGCCCATTTCCCAGGAGTGATGGGCATCGACTTCACCGCCTCCATGGAAGAAAAGCTCGATGCCATCGAGTCGGGCAAGGCGAAGTGGGTCAAGGTGCTCCGAGATTTCTACACCCCCTTCAGCCAGACGCTGGACAAGGCCAAGGAAGAGATGAAGTCGGTGAAACGTAGCGCCATCCCCACCGAGATCCCCTGCTCCTTGTGCGACGGCAAGATGGTGATCAAGTGGGGCAAAAATGGCGAGTTTCTTGCCTGCGAGAACTTCCCAGCCTGCAAGCACACCCAGAACTTCACCCGCAACGGGGAAGGGGCCATCGTGCCGGTGGCACCCGAAGTGCCGGAGGAGTCCGGCGAGGTCTGTGAAAAATGCGGCCAGCCGCTGGTCTATCGCCAAGGGCGCTTCGGCCGCTTTCTCGCCTGCTCTGGCTACCCAAAATGCAAGAACGTCCGCGCCCTCTCTACCGGCGTATCCTGTCCGGAGGCCGGGTGCGATGGCGAACTGGTGCAGAAGATCTCCAAACGCGGCAAGGTATTTTACAGTTGCAGCCGCTACCCCAAGTGCACCTTTGCCCTGTGGGACAAACCCGTCAACACCCCCTGCCCGCTCTGCAACTCGCCGTATTTAATTGAAAAAGATAGTAAAAAGAGCGGCCTTACCTGGCGCTGCCCTAATAAATCATGCAGTTACTCCTGCAAGCTCGACGACGAGGACGGCCAACCAGAATAACAACCTGGCGAATTCACAAGGGATTGCAATTTCACCTTGAACCGCGGCCATTTTTTTCTTAATTTTCTCCTCTGGCGAACCGATACGAAAAGTGAGAAGGGAGAGTTTGCGCTGAAAGCGCAGGGGAGAATGCCATGGTAACAGGAATCCAAGCTGCTCTTTCCGGCCTGATTGCCCTGCAGAAGAAAGTGGAAGCCGCTGCCCACAACACGGCCAACATCAACACCACTGGCTACAAAAAAACCGTGGTCACCCTGGCCGAACAGGATCCCCAGGGAGTCACCGCCCAAGTCCAGACCATTAACAACCCTGGCCCCATGGTCTACGAACAGACCAGCGAAGGCGAAACCTTGAAGGAGCAGTCCAATGTCGAACTCTCCGAGGAACTCCCCAACCTGATGTTGACCCGCCGTTTCTTCCAGGCCAACCTCAAGACCGTGCAGACCGAAGACGCCATGCTCGGCAACCTGCTTGACACCTTGGGCTGATCCGAGCCACCTTAATTAGTCGCCGCAAAAACGACAAAGCCCGTTCCCCTTCACCGGAGACCGGGCTTTTTTGCATGACTGGCACGCGGCTCGTCAACGCCGGAAAGTCACCCGACCGGCTAGCAGGGTGAGCACCGCCCGCCCCTGCATCTCCCAGCCAATGAACGGCGAGTTCCGGCTCTTTGAGCGAATATCCGCCTCGGTAAAGACAAAACCCGCATCCGGGTCGATCATCGTCACATCCGCCACTGCCCCGTAAGACAGGGTGCCGCCCGCCACCCCAAGGATGCGGGCCGGATTGCAACTCATCACCTCCACCAGCCGGCGGGGAGTCAAAACGCCGTCGCGCACCAAGGCCAAGGACAGCGGCAACGAGGTCTCCAGGCCAATGATGCCGTTGGCCGCCAAGTCAAACTCCACTTCCTTTTCCAGCTCGCTGTGGGGTGCGTGGTCGGTGGCAATGGCATCCAGCGTGCCATCGGCCAGGCCCGCCCGAATAGCCGCCACATCCTCGGCGGTGCGCAGGGGTGGATTCATCTTGGCGCTGGTGTTGTATCGGTCCACCGCCGCCTCGGTCAAGGTAAAATAATGGGGCGCCGTCTCGGCCGTCACCCGGCAGCCCTGGGCCTTGGCCCGGCGGATGAGGTCCACCGACTCACGGGTGCTCACGTGGGCGATGTGCAGCGGCCGCCCAGTATAACGCGCCAAGGCGAGATCACGATAGACCATGATCTCCTCGGCGATGTGCGGGATTCCACGCAACCCCATGCGGGAGGCCAAGGCACCTTCGTTCATCACCCCGTTTTCGCTTAGGCTCAGCTCCTCGGCGTGGGAAATTACCAGCAATTCATGATTGGTGCCATACTCCATGGCCCGTCGCATGAGCTGACTGTTGCCCACCGGCTGGCCGTCATCGGTCACCGCCACCACCCCGGTCCGCCGCATTTCGCCCAGCGGCGCCAGGGTTTCCCCTCTCAACTCCCGACTGATCGCCCCCACCGGATAAACCCGGGCCGAAGCCGCGTGTGCCTGGGCAAGGATGAAGGCGGCCACGGACTCGCTGTCGTTTGCCGGCTTAGTGTTCGGCATACAGGCCACGGCGGTGAAACCACCGGCCGCCGCCGCCAAGGTGCCGGTGGCAATGGTTTCTTTGTACTCCTCGCCAGGCTCCCGCAGATGGACATGCATATCGATAAGGCCCGGTACGAGCCACTTGCCGTTAGCCTCCACCACCTCGGCACCGGCCACGCGCTCCTTGGGTGCTGAACCAGGGAAAACCCCGGCAATAACCCCGCCCTCGATGAGCAAGTCGCCCTGATTGTCAATATCATTGGCTGGATCAATGATCCGGCCACCTTTGAGCAACAATGCCTGGCCCATGAACTCAGTCGCCTCCCATGATCAGATAAAGCAACGCCATGCGCACCGCCACTCCGTTGGTGACCTGGTCGAGGATCACGGAACGTGGCCCATCCGCCAGCCGCGGATCGAGTTCCACCCCGCGATTGATCGGCCCAGGGTGCATGATGATGGCGTCGGGCTTGGCCAGATCGGCCACCTCCCGGCTGATCCCAAAAAAGGTGGCGTACTCGCGCAACGAGGGGAAGAGGGGATCCTGCTGCCGCTCCTTCTGGATACGTAAAGCCATCACCACATCGGCATCGGCGACCGCCTCCCGCACGGAGGCCGCCACCACCGCCCCCATTTCGGCAATTCCGCGGGGAATTAGGGTTGCCGGGCCACCGACATGGACTTGCGCACCCATCTTGGTGAAGCCGATGACGTCTGAATGCGCCACCCGACTGTGGGTAATGTCGCCGATGATCGCCACCTTAAGGCCATCAAGGCGCCCTTTTTTCTCCTGCACGGTCATCAGGTCGAGCAGCCCCTGGCTTGGGTGTTCGTGGGTGCCGTCACCGGCGTTGATCACCGAGGCTTTGATGTGGTCGGCCAACAGCCGGGCGGAGCCGGAACGGGAGTGGCGGATGATGATGCAGTCAGGGTTCATGGCCGCGAGATTCCTGGCGGTATCGATCAGGGTCTCGCCCTTGGCGGTGCTGCTGCCGGAATTGGAGATGTTGAAGGTATCGGCACTCATGCGCTTGGCCGCCACCTCGAAGGAAAGCCGGGTTCTGGTGCTGGGCTCAAAAAAAAGGTTGATGACCGTTTTGCCCCGCAGGGTCGGCACCTTCTTGATGGCGCGCTGAGAAATTTCCTTGAAAGAGGCGGCGGTCTGCAAGACCAAATGGATATCAGCCGGCGAGAGGTCGGCCAGACTCAGGACATGCTTGTGCGGAAAAGGCTTTTCGGTTGCCATGCTCCACCCTGCCCAAGGCAGACCCCACTAACGCGAGCGCCTAAGGCGAAAGCTCAGAGTCTCTTATGAAAGGCGGCCCAAGGGCCGCCAAGTGATTCAATGAATGAGATTGCCGATCCGATTCCAGCGCACGGCGAAATTGTCGCTATCCCACGACCAATATAGCATAAAGGCCTTGCCCTTGACTGCGCGAAAATCGACGAATTGCCAGAACCGGCTGTCATGGCTGTTGTCGCGGTTGTCCCCCATGACAAAAAGTGCATGTGGCGGCACCGTGATCGGGCCAAAGGTGTCGCGTGGCTGGATGCCGCCAGGGATGAGTTGCGGGTCAAGGTGCACGGCCGGCCCATCAGCCAGTTCCTTGCCGTTGACATAAACCTTCTTGTCAATACCCTGCACGGTGTCGCCAGGAATCCCCACCACCCGTTTGATGAAATCCTGGTCCGGATTCTGCGGGAACTTGAAAACCACCACCTCGCCACGCTGGGGTTCTCCCGCCGGCAACCAGAGAGTGCCGGTGAGGGGGTTCTTGATGCCGTAGGAAAACTTATTGACCAGGATGTGATCGCCAACCAACAGGGTAGGGATCATGGAACCAGAGGGGATCTTGAAGGCCTGCACCACGAAGGTGCGGATGAACAACGCAAGAATGAGGGCGATGCCGATGGCCTCCACATATTCGCGGAGTACTGATTTCCTGGGAACCTCGGCTGATTCGGTGTGCAAAGGGGGCGCCTCCATTCAGGTCTTGGCAAAAATCGTGTCGAGGATACTCGAAAGCATGGCAAAAGACAAGGCACTTCTCGGCTGACCGCAACCACAGGCTGGCGGCCAATCACCGCCAAACAACGCCGACAGCCGTTGCCGGCACCAATCAATAACAATTTGTTTTTAATAAAAAAATACCAATTGCCGTTATTACCAGCGACCAACGGCCATCGCTTTTTTTTAGAAATTCCACCGGTTAGCAGCTTTTTCCGCTTGACACCCCCCTGCTTTTCTGTCTCTAATGCAAGAAGACAGGCGACATCCGGCGCAGCGCCATGATTTTCCGCTCTTTTTATCCATGCCCGGAAGCTTGTCCATAGAGCCACAAGTAAAAAACGTTATTGACGGGAGTTTGCGAGCGCCACCCATGGGTTTCAAATTGCCAAACCTCAACCTTCCCTCGCTGCCCAAGGGTTTGTCCCTTTCCCTCGGCAAAAAGCAGCCCCTTTCCATTGGTCTCGACATCGGCTCGCATTCCATCAAAATCTGCGAATTCACCCAAACCAGCCGGGGCGGGTACAAACTCCTCTCCCTGGGCAGTGCACTTATGCCGCCCGACGCCATGGAAGATGGCGCCCTGCTCGATCCGGACTCCGTGGCCAAAACCATCGCCACCTTGGTCGACAACCTGAAGATCAAAGGCAAGCGGGTCGCCTTCTCGGTTTCCGGCTATTCCGTCATCGTGAAGAAAATTAATCTAGAGGTCATGACCGAAGCGGAACTGGAAAAGCATATCCACGAAGAGGCGGAGCAGTACATCCCCTTTGACATCAACGATGTCTACCTCGACTTCCAGGATCTGCACACCAACAACGCGGGCGAGGAGCGCACCGACGTCATGCTGGTGGCGGCCAAGCGCGAGGTGGTGGATGGCTATCTCAACATGTTGCGCACGGCAGGGCTCAAGCCAGTGGTGGTGGACGTGGATGCCTTTGCCCTGGAAAACGCCTTTGAGGCTAACTTCGGCCTCAACGACAACGTCGTGCTGATCGACATCGGCGCCTCCAAGATGAACATCAATATCATCTCCGGTGGCGTCTCCACCCTGGCCCGCGATGTGGTCCTCGGCAGCCGGCAGATCACCGAGCAGCTCCAGAGCCGTCTTGATTTGCCTTACGAGGAGGCCGAGGCCCTGAAAACCGGCGCCCAACCCGCCGGCGACCGGCAGGATGATGTCGAGCGCCTTTTCACTGACACCTGCCGCCAGTGGGCAACCGAGATCAAGCGGGCGCTCGATTTTTACGCCTCCAACTACCCCGACGCGCCGATCAGCAAGCTGGTCCTCTCCGGCGGCGGCGCCAGGGTCGCCGGACTGGCTGATTTCTTCGCCCGGGAAACCGGGGTGGCGGTCGAGATATTCAACCCCTTTGCCAAGGCAGAATTCGACAACAACGCCATCGACCCTGCCTACCTCAAGGCCATTGCCCCGCAAATGGCGCTGGCCGCCGGCCTGGCAACCCGGCCCGTGGAGTTCTAGACGGCATGATCCGCATCAACCTCCTCCCCATCAAAGAAATCAAGCGCAAGCTCCGCCTGCGGAACGAGGTGATACTCTTTGCCGCCTCCTTCCTGGGCGTGCTGGTGATCCTCGCCTCCATCAGCCTCGGCATGGCGCAGAAAGCAAGCGCACTGACTAAAGAAATCAAAGAGCTTGAGGGAAAACGCAATTCCTTTGACCGGATCGTCAAGCAGATCGACAAGCTCCAGAAGGATAAAAAGCTGCTCGAAACCAAACTTCAGGCCATCGACAAGCTCAAGTCCGACTCCCAGCTCACGGTGCATGTTCTGGACGAGATTGCCAACCGCACGCCAACCACCAGCATGTGGCTCACCTCGCTCAAGGTCAGCGGCACCTCGTTGCAACTGAACGGCGTGGCCTTGGATAACGCCACCATCGCCCAGTACATGAAAACCCTGGAGGCCTCGGATTACTTTGGCCCATCCATACTGGCCAACGCCTCGCAAACCGTGGTGGCCGGCCAGAAATTGAAATCATTCGGCCTGACCATGGAAATCACCCCGCCCCCCTCCGCTCCCCCTGCCCCCGCCGAGGCCCCGAAACCGCAATGAATCCCAAACTCGACGCCATCCGCAAGGGGTTTGACACCTTTGTCGAAACCAAGGTCA
>Ga0172375_10005125_pt1 | contig 19043 bp, 24 predicted proteins | sample LakKiv1m_FD_114537 | JGI IMG/M metagenome (GOLD analysis project Ga0172375, IMG submission 114537) | Freshwater microbial communities from Kabuno Bay, South-Kivu, Congo - kab_092012_11.1m | ecosystem: Environmental > Aquatic > Freshwater > Lake | place: Democratic Republic of the Congo...
AACAACCAAAAATTTCGTGAAGTAATCCAACAAAAAGTCAAAGAAAAACTCCAAGAAATAGGTCAAGATAAAACCACCCCAAATCCTAAAAAGGCCTATCTTGGAACCATAATTGAGATATCGGATAATCTTTTAAAAATAGATTCAAAAACTAAAATCTACGAATTTACCATCAGCGAAGATGCTACATATGTAAATCTCAAACAAATAAGAATCAAAAAAACCGACTTAAAAGTAGGTCAAGATGTCTTAGTCCTTAGTCTCACAAAAGACACTATTACTCTTGCCAAAAAAATTATTATCGTCGACCCTAGTAAGCTTACCAACAACAAAAATATTACTCTAGGAAAAATTGCCGACATCTCTCCCACCACCTCAGTTCTTGTACTTATCCCCACCAACAACAAGAACCGTGAACTACAAATTAAAACTGACACAAAAACTGAAATAATCGATAAAAATAACAAAGGCATAAAATTTTCTGATTTAAAAAAGGGTCAAAAGATAGTCTGTATTTATACAAATAGTCAAAACGCTACCTATCCAGCCCAAAAGATCATTGTCCTAGAATAGTTTAATTGACATTAGCTTTTTTACTGTTAAAATACTCTCAACATGATATATGCAAAAGTGATTTCCAAACATCACCATACCACCAAGTAATTGGCGGTAATTGCTATATCAATTAACCAAAACCGCCAAAGAGCGGTTTTTTCTTTTCTTTAGGTAAAATTTTAAACGTAGTGCTAAAATTTTCCTAAAGACAAGACTCCGATGAGACTTTAGTCGACATCGGAGCAAAGTACATTAATTATGGTGGTTGTAGCTCAGTTGGTTAGAGCGTCCCCCTGTGGAGGGGAAGGTCGAGGGTTCGAGTCCCTTCAGCTACCCCAAGGTATTCCGAAGCTGTTAAGCGTGGGATACCCCAAGCAATATGTTTATAAAATTTAATTTTACCCATCACACCCATACCGTGGTCACCAACCGGCGGGGTGTTGTTACGGCCATAATATCATTGCAAACATAAGCGAAGCAATCTTACAAAATTTTCAAATCCCCGTAAATTCGGGGATTTTATTTTCTTAAAGACAAGACTCCTATGAGACTTTAGTCAACATCAAAGTAAATTCCAAAAAAAATATTATTTAAATTTACAATGTTAAAATCAAATATGAATCAAAATGTACCACAAACATTAAAAGGTTTTCGGGATTATTTACCCGAGACTATGGCCGTTCGAAACTATGTCAAAAACCTTTTAACAGAAACCTTCGAAGAGTTCGGTTTTGAACCTGTTGAAACTCCCACTCTTGAGTATTCCTCAACCCTGATGGGAAAATATGGGGAAGAGGCTGACAAAATGGTCTATTCATTTTTAGATCAGGGTGAACGTCAAGTAGGTCTTCGCTACGATTTAACCGTTCCTATCGCTAAAGTATTAGCTATCTATGGCTCTCAAATTCCCATTCCTTTTAAACGTTATCAAATTCAACCTGTGTGGCGTGCCGACAAACCTCAAAAAGGTCGTTATCGTGAATTTGTTCAATGTGATATTGATACTTTTGGAACCAGCTCCCCCACCGCCGATGCTGAAATTGTCGCCGTCATTTATTCCATCCTCAACAAATTAAATTTTAAAAAGTTTTCTATTCGTCTAAACAGTCGCATTGTTTTAAAAAATATTTTAAGTCAAAGTGGTATTGAAGACAATCAAAATTCTGCTCTTCAAAGTCTTGATAAATTCCAAAAAATAGGTGAAGATGGAGTAAGAAAAGAGCTCATTAATAAGGAGTTTTCTCAGGTTCAAGTAGACTCTCTTCTTAAATATATCAAAGAAGCTAAACCTGATGAAAATCTACAAGCTGTCTTTAACGCGATCAAAAATTTCGGGGTTTCAGAAACTGCCTTTGTTTTCGATCCCACCATGGTCCGTGGTCTTGATTATTACACTGGCACAATCTTTGAGACTTATGTCGAAGAACCCAAAATTGGTTCTATTACTGGCGGCGGTCGTTACGACAATTTAATCAAAGTCCTTGGTGGTCCCGACACTCCTGCAGTTGGCACTAGCTTGGGTTTTGATCGCATCGTTGATTGTATTATTGAATTAAACTTATTACCAGAATTAGCCAAAACTAAGGTAAAAGTTATGGTGGGGAATTTTGGGGTAGACACAGAGGAACAATCACTAAAACTGACTTCCCTTCTCCGAGAAAACAACATCCCTGCAATTTTTTATCCAGACAGTGACAAAATTGGTAAACAATTTAAGTATGCCTCTGAGAAAAAGATCCCCTTTGTCGCCCTCATTGGCAGTAACGAAGCCACCAACAATGAAGTCACCCTAAAAAACATGACCACCGGTGAGCAAAAAACAGTTAAACAAAGCGATATCATAAATAATCTATAATTTCTGATATAATAAGAACCTATGAAACCAGGAATCCACCCTACATACTACGATAATTGCCAAGTCACTTGTGCCTGCGGCAACAAATTTACTACCGGTTCAACTCTCGAAAAAATCGAAGTCGAAGTCTGCAGTAAGTGTCACCCCTTCTTTACCGGTCAACAAAAGTTTGTTGACATCAAAGGAAGAATTGATAAGTTCAAAGAAAAACAAGCTCAAGGGGTTGCCTATAATGCCGCCAAAAAAGCTAAAGCGGCCAAAAAATCCAAAGAAGAAAAAACTAATTAGCAATTTTCAAACCGCCAGAATATAATTAACCTATATTTGGCGGTTTTTCTTTAACTATTAACTATAAAACTCATTATCTAAATATGCCTATTTCAAACTCCAACATAGCTATTCTCGAATTTCGTGTCGGACCCGGAGGGCAAGAGGCTCAACTCTGGCTTGAAGATCTAATGCGCATGTACATTCGTTATGCCGAAAAAGTCGGCTGGAAAGTAAATTATCTTGATAATGATATTTTAAAAATAAGCGGTTTAGATGCTTACAACCAACTAAAATGGGAAACCGGTACCCACCGAGTCCAACGTATTCCCCTCACTGAAAAAAGAGGTCGTATCCAAACATCTACTGCTGCTGTTGCCGTTTATCCCCAAGTTACCACTCATGATATCGTCGTCAACCCTGACGACGTTGAAATGACAGCCTCTAGAGCCGGTGGAAACGGCGGTCAAAATGTCAACAAAGTTTCAACTGCTGTTAGAATTTTACATAAACCCACAGGACTTACCTTCTCCGTTCGTCAAGAACGCTCCCAAGAACAAAATAGGGCTATTGCCATGGATCTTCTCCGTGCCAAACTTTGGCAAATAGAAGAAGATAAAAAAATTTCCCAACTTGGAAGTACCCGCGATAAGGTGGGTTTAGCCATGCGAGCTGATAAAATTCGCTCTTATAATTATCCAAGAAACCAAATAAAAGACCATAGAATTGACAAGGATTTTAACTTGACCAAATGCCTAAACGGAGATTTAATGGATCTTCTGCTTGAATTGACGGTCCTTGATGAACCAGAAAAATAAATTGTATCACTTTGATATAATAATGTTATATGGAAAGACGCACAATCTGTTACCAACCAGGACAAGAAAGAACATTGTGTAATAATCCAAAGGGAGATGCTATGTGTGGAGATTGTCGAATTTCTCTTGATTGGATTCTAAATATAAACGATCAAAATCCTCAAGAAAAGCTAAAAGTTTTTACTTCCAATACAGCAATTTGTCTTAAAAGACACGAACATCGAAAATCATTCGCCACGGTTAAAACCGGTATTTTTACAACAAGTTCTACCCCTTCTTCTCCAGAACAACCTTAAATTCCAGTTCTTTTTTATCTCTCCACACTTTCAAGACAACACTCTCCCCTATCTTTTTCTTATTTACATAAGTAGCCAACACTATTTCTCCCTCACTTATTTTTTTACCATCAATTTCCACAACAATGTCCCCCATCTTAACTCCAGACTTATCCGCCGGACTGTCAACAACCACGTTTTGAACATAAGCCCCCGCCGGAACTTCGTTCAAAATTGCCGATTCCTTTGTAATCATTGCATAACTTATACCTAAGTATGGTCTTTCAAATTGCCCTGTGCTTCCAAAAATCTCAATTGATTCCTTAACTATATTTATCGGTAAGGCAAATCCAATATTTTGACCCGACTGAGACACTGCCACATTTACCCCAATGACCTTTCCACTTGAATCAAAAAGTGGACCACCGGAATTTCCCGGATTTATCGCCGCATCAGTTTGAATCACATTATCAATTTTTTCCAAACCCATCAAACTGCCTCCCGCCATTATGCCTCTTCCTAAACCAGATATTACCCCCTTTGTAACCGTTGATCTAAATTCCCCCAAGGCGGTTCCAATAGCTATCACAGTTTGTCCCACTTTTAATTTGTCTGAATCACCCATTTCCACCGGTGTTAAATCCTGAGCTGGCCGAAGGATCTTAAGTATTGCCAAATCATTTACCGGATCTCGATAAATATTTACCACCTCAGACTCCTCTTCTTTGCCCAATATTACCTTATATTTTGCACTTGTATCAGCCACTACGTGCTTATTAGTAACAATCAACCCACTTTTATCGATTACAAAACCTGTTCCAATATCTTGTTCAACTCTCTTCGTAGAAGCAATATCTAAATTATAAAATAAATTTCCTAAGGGGTTAAAAATCGCCTGAGTTCTGACAACTGAAACTGTCACCACACTCAAATTCGCCTTTTCCACCACCTTTGTTACCACTGATTCCTCATCAACCACTTCTTTTTGCAGACTTTTACTAGTACTTCCCCCTCCAACCGACATCCTTCCCCACACAAAGGCCCCCATTATCAAAATTCCCATAAATAAACCAGCAAACCAACTTTTCATACTAAACTTCATATTTTAATAATATATCTCAGTTTAAAAGTATTTCAACCGCCTTATCAAGTTGATTGTCCTTTGTGTTTTCACTATTTTTATTTGTAGAATCGACTGAATTATCAATCCATTTTTCTTCAACATCTGGCAAAACCCCTTCCCTATGAATATTTTTTCCATCAGGTAGTAACCATTTCGCAATAGTAACATGTAATCCTGATCCATCGGCAAAATCTAGTGGTGATTGTACTGTTCCCTTACCAAAACTTTTTACTCCAATTAACTTCGCTCGACTATGCCCCTTTAAAGCTCCTGCTAAGATTTCCGCAGCTGAGGCTGAACCCTCATTAATCAACACCACCATCTTTTCATTCACCAGTTTTCCCTTACTTGTATCCACCTTATAGACTTCTTCCTTTCCGTCAGATGATTTCTGGGAAACTACAACACCATCACCAAGAAAATCAGAGGCTACCAACACACTTGCTTGCAAATAACCTCCTGGATTATTTCTTAAATCCAATACAATACCCCCAAAACTACTCCCAAGTTTACTTTTTTCAGATATTATTTTATCCACAGCCTCTGGCCAATCTTTGTATGTTTGTTCACTAAATTTATACAATTTTATCCATGCTACATTTTTTGCACCTTTTTTTACCCATTCCAACTCTAAACTGGGTACCACAATGTTATCTCTAACCAATGTTTTTTCAAAAGTATCCTTCTGACCCTCTCTAAAAAACTTTAAAGTTACTTCCGATCCAACTTTTCCCCTTATCAAACTTACTGCTTCGTCTAAACTTATTCCCACCGTATCTCTATCAACATTTTTTTCTTTATCAATTATTTTTAAAATCAAATCCCCTGCCCTTACTCCAGCCTTCTCCGCCGGAGTCTTGGCCAATGGTGCTACCACTGCCAAATTTTTTTCCTTATATCCCAGTTGAATTCCTACTCCACCAAACTCGCCAGCCAAATCATCATTTGAGCTTTTATTTTCTTTTGGAGGTAAAAACACTGTATATGGGTCACCCAAAGAAGACACCATTCCCGAAATTGCCCCATAGGTCATACTTTTATCATCAATCTTATCTTTTTCCAAAAAGCTTTGTTTCAACTTATCCCTTACTTTCCACATCAATGTCAAATCAAGAACCTCCGTACTATTCTTGCCCTTATCAGTCAAAGCCACTGATTTCCCTGCCTTAAAACTCACCAATGCTGTTAGTGACAACAAGGCTAAAATTATGAAAATATTTCTTATCTGTTTTTGCATCTTTTTATTCTACCTCAACTTTTCCCACTCGTCTTTGTCTACTTTTTTGATAGTAATCTCACTTTCATCATTACTATCATCTTCAAGACAAATTATCCCTGAAACTCCAATTACTTCTGCTTTTGTCAAAATGCTATCGTCCAAACACTCAACTAGAATCGTTTTATCTTTCGCTTCAATATTAAGATCCCTTAAAGTTACAACTACCTTGGACCATATAGCTTTCTTTACTGCCACCATTAAACTATTTTACCCTATTCTTCACCTGCTGTATAAGGCATCAGTGCCAACTCTCTTGCTTCCTTTATTACTTTTGAAAGATTTCTTTGGTGTTTCATACAAACACCTGTTGTTTGAGCTGACAAGATTCGACATCTAGGTGATAAATACTCTCTTAATTTCTCATAATCACGCCAATTAGGAGTCGTTTTTGACTTACAAAAAGCGCAGTCTTTTCCTCGACCTTTTAATTTGACTAATCGGTTTTTATCTTTTCTACTACTTTTCTTCATATTTTTTATAATGAGACTAATTCATCATCAATTTTATTGTCCTTCGCTGTTTCTTCAGGTACAACTTCAGTTGTCGCTAAATCATCAGGAATGACAATATCCTCGATTGCTCCATCATTTAAATCTAAATGTTCATCAGTCATCATTGAATCACTATTACCTTCTCTTGTAGCACCTGACATTCCCACACCCTTGTTGTCCAAAACAATCATATCTTCGATTACAATTTCAGATACTTGTTTTCTAACATTGGCAGTATCCACAATTTCTCTGTATTGGATTCTACCTTCAACGTAAACTCTTCTTCCTTTTGATAATAACTGTGAACAAAGTTCAGCTAGTTTATTCCAAGCTACAATTCGGTGAAACTGTGCATCTTCTTTTTTCTCACCTTGTTTTGTAATCCAAACTCGGTTTGTAGCCAAACCAAAAGATACAACCGCCATTCCGGCAGGAGTGTATCTAAGCTCTGGATCACGAGTTAAGTTACCAATTAACATAACTTGATTCAAACATCGACTAGGCATTTTTCTTCCTCTTCTACTTTAAATTTTTAATATTAAATAACGAATGACTTGTAAATCACGATTCAAGAATAATTTAAATTCTTTTGATTTAATTGGCTTATCTCCACCAATGGTAAATACCCAAAAATCGCCCTTATTTGAACCTTTGACTTTATAAGCCAATTCTTTATTACCTAAATTATCTCGATTATCCACTGAAAAGTTCATCTCAGTCAAAGAGTCCTCAATTAATTTTATGGTTTTTTCTTTGTCTTTTGACTCGGCCTTGGGGTTCAGAACCACAATCACCTCGTACTTATAATTACTATCTTTCATCGAAGTTTAGCTTAACATGATTCTTTTAATATTACAATCATAAAATACGAGATAGTCCTTCTTATTTATCAGCATTAGTCCCATTACTTAACAATTTTGAAGCATCGTTATACACATTTTTTGTCGTTTCCTCAACTTCATCGCCTGCCATTTTGCTTGCGGCACCCACCTCTCCAATAAAACCACTCAAAAGTCCAATTGTATCTTCACAAGCTTCTAATTTTAATTTATCAGTATCAATATCCACTTCTAATATGGCCATAAGTTGGTCAATAACCTCATCAGTCACTTCCACCTCATCATCAGTGCCCACACTTAATAATATTTCTCTGGCACGTTTCAGGGCACCCTCAGACAATTCACTGTTTTCAATTATTTCTCTTGCATCACTTAGCTTCATAAAATAATACTATCATGAATTTATATGGCTGCAGCAGCGCTTTGATTGGAAAGCCCCATTTTATTTTTTTCTTTGGCTTTTGCCAAAAGAGCTTTAGAATTCTCTTTGGTTTCTATCTTTCTTCTCAATTGTTTTGATTCTGCTCTTAATTCTCTTCTCTCTTTTCTGGCAGCCAACTCAGCAACTCTAATCGGTCTCAAAGCTTCACGAAGCTGGTTCCTACTAACAATATATCCCCTCAGCACTTCTTCACCTTTCGCCTTCATTTCTTTTGCTTTTTCATAACTATCGCGTAACTTAACTCTTTCACCGACAAGTTGTGACACTTCAGCATCTTTCCATTTAGCTTCAACTAAATCAACTTTTGATCTAACAGCATCAACCCCATCTTGGACATAGCTTTTAACAGTGTCAACAATACCCAATTTTTGTCTACGTTCCTGAACTTCTGCACTTTCTTCTTTAAAATATTCCCCAGCTTGATTCCATTTTTCTTTAACAAAATTCCAAGCTTTCTTCGATGTTTCCTTTACTTTGTTTATTCCCCTATCAATTGCCGCCCCTACTCTCTCGAAAAAACCCATTCCCGACACCTGTTCAACTTTTTCTTTTGGCACTTCACTGGTAGCTGTTTCAACCTTTTCAGTAATTCCTACAAAATTCTTTACCCTTTCAAATAAACCTTTTATCCCTGGTCTATATCTATTTGCTTCAACTTTCGGACTGTTTTCAACTCTCACGGGAACAATAGCTTCTGTCATTATTTTTTATATTAAATGATAATAAAGATTATTATAGGTCAATACATCTTATTTGTCAATACTTCTAATTTTAAAATTATTGACCGAATCTTCAACCGTATACCCCATTTTGTTAATCTCGTTTCTCAATCTATCTGCCTCCGCCCAATCTTTACTAGCTTTAGCTTCAGCCCTTTTTTGCGCTAAATCATTAATTTCTTGTGGAATCTCTTTTACCACAATCTTTTCACCAAGATTCAGTCCTAACACTTTATCAAAATCTAATAAAGTCGCTTTTTTATCACCAGTCCCTACATTTTCATCTTTTGTTAATTTCCAAACTAAAGCCACAACTTCTGGCATAGCTAAATCATTAGCAATCAATTCCATAAATATTTTTTGATAGTTTTCATCTATTTTTCCACCATCTGGAAATTCTCCCACCATCTTTTTTAACTTATCATAAGCCACCTGAGCTATTTTTAAACTCTCAAGTGAAAACTCCATTCCTTTTCTATAATTAGTGGTCAAAAACAAATACCGATATGCCAATGGATTAATCCCCATTTCCACTAATTCTTGAGCCGTAAAAACATTTCCCAAGGACTTTGACATCTTTGTTCCACCTTTACCCGTCACCCAAGCGTTGTGAATCCAGTAGTTTGCTGTTTGATGACCAAAAGCACCATATCCTTGAGCTATTTCATTCGTATGATGAACAGGAATATGATCAATACCACCAGTATGAATATCAAAGGTATCTCCCAAATTTTTTACGGACATCGCCGTACATTCCAAATGCCACCCTGGAAACCCAACACCCCAAGGACTATCCCACTCCATTTGTCGCTTAGTCCCATCTTGTGGTGAAAATTTCCACAAAGCAAAGTCGCTTCTATTTTTCTTTTCCTTGCTCACCTCATCCCTGTCAGTATCGATGATTTCATCTAATTTTAAATTTGCAAATCTGGCATAATCGGAAAACTTGCCCGTATCAAAATATATTCCATCACTTATTTTGTATGTAAAGCCATTTTTCTCAATTAATTTCAGCAATTCTATTTGCTCATTTATATATCCAGTGGCCGGACAAACCACATCTGGCCTATTGATATTTAACAACTGCTCACTTTCAAAAAATTGTTTTTCGTATTTCTTTGCCACCTCCCATACACTCAATCCCTCCCTCTTTGCTCCCTTTTCCATCTTGTCCTCACCACTATCCGAATCAGAAGTTAAATGACCAACATCGGTTAAATTCATGACAAACTTAACCTCATAATTAAAATATTTTAATGTTCGAACCAAAACATCAGCAAACAAATACGCATACATGTTCCCCAAATGTTGATTCCAATACACCGTCGGCCCACATGAATATATCCCCACTTTTCCATCATTTATCGGCTTAAATTCTTCTTTCTTTCTGGTTGCTGTATTATAAAAATAAATTTTTTGATCCATTTTAGTCAATTTTACCACCCTTAAATTCACTCGTCGCTGACATTTGAGATGCATTTGGAACTGCAGTCGTACTACCTTTCTTTTTACCAGGTGCCATTGAATGTTTTGCACGTTCTCTTTTTTCATTACCCGGCTCTTCAAAAAAGTTTAACCTTTCTCTTTCTTCTGCCTCCCTTTGCAATTTAATCCTTTCCAAAAACTCCCTCTCTCGTTTCTCTTCCTCACTTTCCTTTTCATGTTGAATTTGTGTCACCTCAGCCTCCACATTTCGACCTTGTTTTGCCATAGTTTTTTGACGAAGACTCTCCATTTCCTCCTGCTTTTTTCTTTCATCTTCAGCTTTTGCTTTGACCATTTCCTCATCGCTCATGGGTTTGGCATCTGCCACCAACTCCTGCCCTGTTACCACAGTACTAATCATTTGTTCCGTACTCTTTACTCCTTGTTCTGCAATTTCTGTCCCAGCATTTTGTATCGCCTGTAATATTTTTTTTGCATCAACCATATATATTTAAAAAGTTTTAAATAATATTTAATTTGTAATTATCAATAAATTTCAAGAAACAATCACCAAGTATTCCAAACAAATTTCAATCTCCAAATATCAATAATCAAACTGCTTAATCGTTTTTTTTGTTTATTGGTTATTGATTATTGTAACTTGTTTGTTTCTTGTAATTTGTATTTTGGTTATTATTTTATAATTCCCTCCGACCTTCAAAAGCTCTTGATAAAGTCACCGAGTCAGCAAAACCAAGTTCAGCCCCCATAGGTAAACCACTTCCAATTCTTGATATTTTTCCCAAAAAATTATTTTCTTCAAGCTTTTTTTTAAGATAAAGCGCTGTCCCCTCGCCTTCAATAGTCGGATTCGTTGCTAAAATTATTTCCTCGATTTCATTCTTTACAACTCTCTCCAACAATTCACTAATTTTTAAATCATCAGGACCTACATGCTCAAGAGGATTAATAACCCCTCCAAGAACATGATATAGACCATTGAATCCCCCCACGGCTTCTACTGCCAGCACTTCGTCTGCTCTTTCCACCACACAAATTATCTTCCTATTTCTAGTTACATCTTTACATATTTCACACTCATCACTCTCACCAACTCCAAAGCAGGTTCTACATATTTTTATTCTCTTTTTTAAATTTGATATCGAATCAGCCAATTTATCCGCAAAACCATCAGGAACAGCTAATAAATAAAACCCAAGTCTTGCCGCACTTTTTGGACCAATACTCGGCAATCTCTCAAAATTTTCAATTACCTCGCTTAAAGCCCTTGGAATCTTTTTCATTTTATTTCATCAAGCCTTCCAAGCCACCCAAATCTTGCATCTTTTTAGCCGCATTCTCTTGAGATTTTTTCATTGCTTTATTAATTATTTCCACCAATATTTTATTTTCTGCCCCATTAATCGATAAATATTTTATTTTTTGATCCCCAGTCACTTTTATAGAAATTCCGTTTTCTTCCATCTCTGTCAATTCTGACTCCAAAGCTTTTTTTAATTTTAGAGCTTGCATCATCAATTTTGCTTTATCAAACATATTTTTATTTTTTATTAATTTATAAAGTAAGCGCTTTATATTATAGCGTTAAATAATCCTTTTTAACCAAAAATATCCTTAGCCACATCATAAATCTCTGCTTCAGACATTACTTTCTGACTCTCGTCTTTTACAACAGTCAGTGGAGTAGATTTTCTACTTTCTCCATCACTTAATACACAATTAAAATTCAAAAATCCCCCAAACACTTTATCCAATCCAATTTCAACAATCTTTCTATTCTTGGCCTCTTCAAGCTTCTCTTTATGAAACTTATAAAAAACCTCAATCACCAGTCCATCACTGGTCATTTTCTTGGGTCTAGCTGCTCGTAAAAAGGCTTCTACCGAATGATTATAAGGCTTTACTGCTCCTAGTATCTCTCCCCACTTTTCTTGCACCTCCGTAATCTCAACGCTGATCTTTGGTTTTGTTTCCACCTCTCTCACCGCTTCGACAATCTTCTTCTCAATTTCTCTTTCCTTCTCTATTTTTTTCTCTTCCCAAGAGTTGTCGACCACCTTCTTTTCCTCAGCTTTTTCCTCCTTTCTAGTTTCTAGTTTCTCGTTTCCAGTTTCTTTCTTCCCCATCATCTCAATTACCGCCAACTCCAGGGGTAGCTGTTCAATCGTCGACAATTTCTCCATTTCCCCTGCCCTTACTAAAATTTCTATCCATCTTTTTAGTTCAACATTGTCCAAATCAACCAACAGTTTTTTGTGAAAATACTCTAACCATTTTAATCTTAATTCACCAAAATCTACCCCTTTTTCCGCCATAATTTCCAATTTATCAAAAACAATTTTTATATCTTCAAACAAATCTCTTTCAAATTCATCAGCCTGATATTCACCCCTGATTGTTGCCAAATAAACCTTGATATTGTCTACCACAATCTTGCTTCCAAATTGCAAAAAAATTTCATTAAAGCTTCGCTGTAAGTTTCTAAAACTTCCATCAGAATTTGCTACCAACATCTCGACCGCATCATCATCTATCTCAATTTTTTCTCCTTTTACTATTTTTTCTATAGATTTCTTTAATTCCTCCGACTTTCCTTTCCTGAAATTTACTTTTAACAACCTTGATAATACCGTTTCAGGAATCTTTTGGGCGTCAGTAGTACATAAAATAAATATAGTATCTTTTGGTGGTTCTTCAATTAGCTTTAAAAGAGCATTAAATGCCTCCTTTGTTAACATGTGAACTTCATCAACAATAAATATTTTTTTCTTGAGTCTTATTGGGGATAAATATGCGTTTTCCTTTAGGCTTCTAATATCATCAATTCCCCTGTTTGAGGCAGCATCAATTTCTAAAATATCAAGACTATTTCCCTTCTCAATCTCCAAACAATTTTCACACTTACCACAGGCCTCACCATCCTTTAACTTCAAACAGTTGACAGCTTTTGCCAATATCCTTGCCGCAGAGGTCTTTCCTGAACCCTTTGGACCAGCAAAAAGAAGAGATTGAAAATCGTTATCACTTAAAATAATACTCTTAATTTTGTCGGAAACTTCTGGTAAATCTAATTCCGTTATCTTACTTGGTCTATATTTTAAATGAAAAACTGACATCTGCGTAATTTAACCAAAAATAGACCACTTTAACAACATCACAAACTACATCATTTCAATAGATTTTCTACCCCATGTCTCATCCATTCACCAAGAATTTCGTCACGATCTTTTTTCAAAAATTTTTCTTCATATTTTAATTTTTGAGTACAAATTACCACATCCCCCAGTCTCACAAATCCATCAACATCTCTCTCTTTTGACATCGGAAAACCTAAAACTTGTGGAATATAATCCTTTCCTCGATATTTTATATTTAACTCCTTTGCTTTCTTTCGACCAACAAAGACAATACTCAACTCTACATTCTCTTTTAAAGAAAAACTCACCAAGGATTCCTTAGCTTTATCTAAAACCACACTTTCATCAAGGCCCCAATTCTTCGGATGTTTTATCAAAATTACATTATCCATATTTATTAGTATTATTTAAAAATCCCTCTTGTCAAAGAGGGATTTAGGGAGATTGATCCATTTCTTCTTTAACTATCTTTGATACCACATCTCCACTAGCTTTTCCTGCCACTACCTTCATAGTTTCCCCCATAACTAGCCCAAAATTTTTTCCCTTTTCACTAATAATCTTTTTTACTACTTCTCTAATTTCTTCTTCGCCCATTTCTTTGGGTAAGTATTCTTTTACCACCGAAATCTCATAGTCTTGTTCTTTGACCAAATCTTCTCTACCAGCTTTCAAAAACATTTCTCTAGCTTCTTGTTTATTTCTTAATTCTTTTCTTAAAACATTTACTTCTTCCACCTCAGTCAAACCCTCAGGAGGCAGTTGAAGCTCCCTCTTATCAATCAATGACACTAAAAATCTTAGTACTTCTACTCTCTTCTTGTCACCTGATTTTAAAGCTTCAACTGCCTCTGTTTTTATACGATTACGCCACATATTTTCTTGATTTTTTTGCTCTCTTGCGACATTTTTCGCGCCACAAGATAATTTTCTTCTTTGCGTAACGACCAATAGAAGGCTTGGCATACGCTGCCCTCTTTCGTACTTCTTCGGTAATATCTTCCTCTAGACACAGTCTACGGAATTTACCAATAATATCGTCTTTTGATTCTCCTTTTTTTCTTTTGACAATGATTGCCATTAGCTCACCTCCTTGATACAAGCCCTATTTTACCCGTAAGAAGAGTACTTGTAAACACTTAATCATTAAAATTACCACCCAAACTTAGCCGTTATCCACTCAAACCAAAGTGGAATATTGGCTCTCACTCTTTCAACAACTTGATTTATGGCAACCTCTGTTTCAGGTTTCTTGTTACAAAAAACTATATCAAGACTATTTATGGCTCCGTCCTTATTATAATCAATTCCAAAATTACAAACATTCTTTTTTTCTGTCCTAAAAATTAAACTAAAATTCGAGGTAACAGTACTTTTACAATTTAAATCACAGCTAATCGAACAGTCACTGTTCTGTCTTTGTTGACAATTCTGACCTTTATCATTTGTACAACTTGTTCCTAAATTCATTGTCTGACATTTTTTAACCTCTATACAATTTCTGTTACACACCCAAACACAATCAGTACCCCTAAACCATTTACAAGTTTTTCCATCCACTCCTATACACTCAGCATCCAAAACTGCGGTTTCACAACTTTTTACAATTCTCGTCGGAGTAACTGTCTGTAGACTTAAGGTTGGGGTCGGGTAAGTTGATGTCTTAGGTGTAGGTGATGATATAACCCCCCTTTCAGTCGATATTAAAGTCGGCCTTGGTGTTAATTTTGCCGTTGGAATTTTTGTAATTTTGGGAATAGGAGTTGAAGTTAATCTCAACTCTCCACAAACATAAGATGACCAAACATATACCGCATAACCACTACAACACATACTTGCACTTGTAACCGCACTACCATCTGCCTTACAACCAATGAATGGGGTGGGTGTGGGTGTTGGATTGTTTGGTTTTGGTGTGGGAGTTGTAGTAGGTAAATTATGTACACCCAATATTCTTGAGTCCTCCTCCACCTTATCAGCAACCCTTGACATAAAAAACAGCGACAAAGCCAAAAGAAATAATCCTCCAAAAATAAAAGTATGATAACCCACCCTCTTTCTTTTCACTCTTAAATTCTACACGCTAATGCATCCAAACTCCACCTAGTGGTTTAGATATTTAATTCTGATCACTCAAACACTTTATTTTATCCATACTGTTAATTACTCCATCCTTGTTATAGTCAACACCAGATGGACAAGGATTGGAAGTTGTCATAGTTGGAATTGGATTTGGAGTTGTTGTAACTCCGGAAGAATTATTTTTTAAACAAGACATATAATCCAAACTATTTACGATACCATCCTTATTATAATCAGTAGTTCTATTGCAAGTTGTGGTCCCCGTAGAAGATGTCGATGTTGTTGCTGTCGGAACTAATGCCACCGTCGGCTTTACTGATACTGTAGGAGTCACTGCAGACCCACCCTTTGTCTTAAAGGAATAAGGAATACCATTGTTATCGTAAATATCATCCCCCACCTTAATTCGAAAATAATAATTTGTATTTGATTTAAGTGGAGTCAAAGTCAAAGAATGACTTGTTGTTTGTTCACTCTCTGGGGCTCTAAGTAAAAGACTTGCTGGTGTAGTTCCGTATTCCACAACTCCAATCGCTGGTTTATCTGTCTGCCAAGTTATTATTACACTCTTTCCGTCATCACTTGGTTTTGCTAACACATTTTTCGCTACATTCGCACTAGAGGCACCACTTAAATATGTCTTGGCAGTATTAATTCCTAAAACCCCCAAAACACCAACCAAGATCAAAATTACAAAAATTATTATCGTCTTTATCGAAAACTTGTTCTTGTTCATAAAAAGCGAAGTGCTAGTGAAGCTAATACTCCAACGAGACCAAAAATCAACAAGCCGATAGTGGTTTCCACACTACCGGTTTGTGGTAATTCTTCATCCCCCTCTCCATTTATTGATGTCGTTGGCGTTGGTGTCGCTGTCGGGTCGACAGTACTTCCGCCTCCTGCATTTATTGTATAAACACCATTCTGATTCAAAGCACAATTTATCACATCGCTTGCAGACATATTAAAAATATTTGAGTCTATTGTTGAACCGGCAGTACATGAGAAATTCACGTTGGCAGTCCCAGTTGATTTGGCTCTAAATGTCACCACTACCAAATCTCCAAGTAAAGTCTTTGCCTCATAGGTACCCATATCTGTTGAACTACAAGATATATCAAACTTTCCAGTATCATTATAAATGTTCTTGCCTAGTGCAAAACTAAAAGCAGGTGTCGGCGCTGTTTCAATCGAGACAACCTCGAGCAGATTTGAATCAAAAGTCACCCACGCATCAACACCCTGTGATTTCTCAGTTCCCGAATCCACTCCAAGTGTCACTTGAAAAGTACTGCCATTAGTATAAGTTCCTGAACTCGGCGTGAACTTAAGCATCGGTCCTGCAGCATATGCCGGTCTAACCACAATTAAGTTTAAAAGCAACAGTATTAGGCAGAATATTTTTTTCATTACAAAGTACTATTAATTATTAAGTTATTAATTATTAATAAGGTAACACTTTAGCGGTTCCATTTTCAACCACTTGTGTTTTTGAGTCAATGGAAAGTTCAGGTGATACACCTTCAAGAGGAGTTATATCAAGTTCAGCTACTCTAACAACCTGATCAGAAGCAATACTAAAACCCTCTGCCTCAGATATTAAATAATTCATTACCACCAAAGATTTTTCTGTACTAATCTTTGAAAAACTTGGCTTAGGTAAATCTCCTACATTGTCCGCTGAATTAATAGTCGCCCCTTTGTATGAAATATATAAATCTATAGCATCAATTGCAACTGTCTTCTTAGTTCTCATTTCTAATATTTTTTTCGAACCTTCATCAATCCATGTAAATTCAATAACAGGTTCTGCTTTTACAACTTCAGATACCACTGGAGTTTGTTCTTCAACCACGACCTGATTTTTACTTTTATTGTTAGAAATTAATAATATACTTTCTACAATAATTACCAGTGAAATTATTACTATTGGCCAAAAAAGTTTATTTTTCATTTTTATTAATAAAGTTGTCCCTGCTTTGTCTGCAAAGAAATTTTTAATACATTAACATCATTTGAATTTACCTGACAATTTCCATCCAAATCAGCTTTTAAATATCCTGATTCAGCGACGGTCTCATGAGTAAGTGATCTACCTTTAACATAGGCAAAATCAACTCCATCAATCCATCCGTCTGGATTTTCCGAATTTGGTCCCTTAACATCGCCAGGAATTATTGGATAAGCTGAAAAGTTATATAAAGGGCTGGTTGTAGCATCTTTTGTTAAAGTCAACTGACCACCCGCCTTATCATAGGGAGCACTCTGATTCTGAACCGCGTATTTCATTTGCAAATGTTTTGGTCCTTTTATAAAGGCAGCCACATTTTCGAAATGATTAAATCCAGTTAAAGGCAAACGACCTTGATAAATTATTTTATCTCCGCTTGTTCCCATTAATATTGGTTTAACACCTGTATAAACCTTTGACTCCCCTTTTGCTAGAACAATCACTTGCATTGGCCAATCAACTACACATTTTCCATCACTTACTTTCACGTTCCCATAAGAAACCTGAAAATTTAGTATAGGAGTATCACCTGATTGAGCCTTGCAAACATGTTCATCACAAACCTGACCACTAGGACAATCACTATCTGATGCACAACCTTCAACACATGTCCCATCACCATCACGATAACCTGGAGGAGTTGGGCCACTTATGTTTTTTTCCAAACAAAAATACCCTGCAGGACATTTTTCTGGGGGATTAACTTTCAAATTACAATCTACTACTCCTGCCCCAGATATATCATATGTAGTCCCTGTCGCTGATCCAACTTTCAATGCTGTATCAGATGCTCTCTTGTATGGATTATAACCACCAACCTTAGTCTGACCTACCACATATTCAACTTTACCTGTTCCGCCAGACTCTCCTTTAAATTTTAGTGTAGCTATTTTTACCATTCCCCCTTTCAGATCCTCAGGCTTTGCCGACACGTCACTAATTGCAATCAATCTTAGACAAGATTTACCTTCTACTGTCACCAAACTCACATCAACTTTAGTTTTTAGAGCCTCCTCATTTAATACGACCTGTGTATCAGGGTCTGTTATTTTCAAGTTTGGTCCATAACAAACAATCGTATCTATAGAACTAATCTTTGCATAACCTCCTACTTCAGGTTCAGTACACTCTGTCATATCAGTAGTCCATTTTCCCCCTTTACTTGGACAACAATAATCCTTACCACCACACATATCAGTTCTCCCTTTAGCTGTACACAGTTGGTCATCATAATCCCAGCTTCCATTTATACACACTGGTCTAACTCTTAACATAGAACCCTCATTTGCATTAATTGCACATTGTTCTGCTGGTTTTGTCCCACAAGAATCACCTGCACCTTGACCCAAACCTCCATCACCAGCTTCAGAATAATCTGCTGAAATCTTTTCAGTTTCTGCAAATAATTGAATCAACACATCACCACCGACAGTACCCTTTGCATCAGATGGTTGCATTAATAGTTTTGTCCCAGCAAAATAAGCCCCTTTTTCTGTGTTCTGATTTTGCTTAACAAGAAGCAAAGCTCCACCTAAAGCAACTAACATTAACAACCCAACTATTAGATTTAGTCCTTTGTTTTTCATTTTTATATATTTTTCAACTCATTAAAATATTTTTGCCACAGTGAAAAGTCATAAGTATCTACCTTACCGTCACATTTTCCATCACTACCAGTAAAGTCAGCATACCAAGTGGACTTGA
>Ga0172375_10005127_pt1 | contig 19041 bp, 16 predicted proteins | sample LakKiv1m_FD_114537 | JGI IMG/M metagenome (GOLD analysis project Ga0172375, IMG submission 114537) | Freshwater microbial communities from Kabuno Bay, South-Kivu, Congo - kab_092012_11.1m | ecosystem: Environmental > Aquatic > Freshwater > Lake | place: Democratic Republic of the Congo...
AAGTGATGAAGAATATAAAAAAATAATAGAAGAATTCTCTTTTAGTCAATTATCAGTTGAAGACATGAAATGGATTGATATAAACGTCTGTGAAGATCCAAATGTTCCCAGTTGATTTTATAAAACCGGCGTGCCATACTTATAAACGAACACAAACAAACCTTACGGTTTTTTAATAGCCGTCTCGGACAAGTCCGTAAGGGTTTGTGTTCAACCGGGGCGGCTATTTGAATATATGGACATATGAAAAAAGCATTGATTTACGTAAGAACCAGTAGTGACAAGCAAATTGACAATACCAGTCTTCCTGTCCAAGAGGAAAAATGCCGGATATATTGTCAAAACGAAGGATACGAAGTCTACGAAGTATTAAAAATGGAGGCAATTTCAGCCAAGACGGAAAATGAAAAAAGAGTTGAGGATTTATTAAATTATTGTAAAAAACATAAAGGTAAATTTGACTTGATTGTGATTTATAACTTCGATCGCTTTGCTCGTGATGCTTATCAGCATTTATATTTAAGAAAAGAATTAAAAAAATTAAATATCACTGTTCGATCAGCCACTCAACCTATTAAAGATGATATTCTTGGCAACTTTATGGAGATTGTCATTGCCGGTTTTAACCAGACTGATAATGAAACGAGAAGGCTCAAAGTCAAAGACGCGATGTATCACTGTGTTGATGAAGGACTCTGGCCTTGGGCTCCACCGGTTGGATATTTTCGACCAAAAGCCCCCGGTGTTCGTTTAGGTAATTGCGAATGGGACCCCAATTGTTCAAGAGAAATTGAGCGTATTTTTGAATTGTATTCTACCGGTTCTTATACTTTTTCCTCTCTTGCAAATATGTTTAAGAATAAACAGGTAAAAAATTATCGCGATAAAACAATAAAATTCAGTAAACAACTTATTCAGAAAGTTTTAAATAATCAGTTTTATATCGGCTTATTAAAAGTCAAAGATCATGAAATACGTCAAGGAAAACATAAACCATTAATTCCGGTTTCACTGTGGCAGAAATGCCAAGATCTACAAAATAGTAAAAGTAATCATGCAACAAATCACCGGTTAATTAATAATCCTGATTTTCCTCTGCGACGTTTTACTCTTTGTGGTTTTTGTAATCATCCTTTAACTGCCTGTTGGACTAAAGGAGGAAGTGGTGGAAAATATGCTTATTATTACTGTGTAAATAAAGAGTGTAAAAAATATGGTCAGATGGTTAAAAAGAAAGATATTCATGATGAATTTTATGATTATCTTGCAATAACCAAACCAAAGGAAGAATATCTTCCGCTTTTTAAGGCAATTTTTATGTCCGGCTATAAAGAATACGAGAAAGATTTTAAAGGTGATTATTTACGAAAGGTCCGAGACTTGGAAAGGTTAAAACAGGAGAAAAAGGAAATAGGGATAAAAGGAGCAAAGGGGATTTACCCGGATCTTACTCTGAAGGAAATGTTATCCGACTATGAACAAAAGATACTTCTTGCTAAAAACTCTTTGAACGAAAATAGTCACGAAGAACAAGAAGTTGAACCATTACTTGATAAAGGTTTAACATTTATTCGAACTCTTGAGAAAGGTTGGTCTGACCTGCCACCGGAAAACAAACCAAGATTGCAGAGGGTAATTTATCCCGAAGGCGTTTCCTACCATTTCAATGGCTTTTCAAACTCAAAAACAACCCGTGCTTTCGCTCTAATTAACGAAGTTGCGGCTTCTCCGTCAACGAATGTGAAGCGTAAGGGATTCGAACCCTTGATATTCACCCTGAAAAGGTGATGTCCTAGGCCGCTAGACGAACGCTCCTTTTCGTCAATTATATCAAAAATTTAAACACTCTCCATAAGCTTATCAAAATCTTCCTAAAACCCAGCTTCAAAGGGTTCCAGATTTGTCACCAGCAGTTCACAAAGCTCTGAAACAAATCTATTAAAGAAAAATTATCTCGTATGATTAGGATAAAAAGGATCTTCAGAAGAATATTGGTCAGTAATATTTTTATCAGCTAAAGGGTTATGATCACCAGGACAAATAGCATGAAATACAAGCATTCTTATAACCCATTCTTTGTTTTCTTTCTTTGCTTCTTTTTGATCTTTTTCCGGGATAATTCTATTTAGTAATTTCGGTTCTGATAGAACTTTGAGAGCCATGCATATGGGAAAAGGACACCTTCCGAATTTATCAAGGAAAAATTGATTTTGTTGACCTTTAAATCCACGACACGGCACCCACGGACCCTGAGTAAACTGAATACACTTATCGTTTTCCATCATAATGCTATAGTGTACCCTACTATAGGATTATAATCAAATTGGATTTAAATCCCTAAGCGGAGTATAACTGAAGGAATTGTTGATTCTGTCCGAAGCTGGAATACCAGTCCTGAATCTTTCTAACTATTAGCTTCAAATAGTGGGTCAACTAGCTGTTAAGTAATATTAAAGTACCAACGGTTCCCACTAATCCTAGGATAGCTATAGGAATTATGCATCCACTACTAAAATTTTTATCAAGTTGTCTCGTAGATAATTCTAACTGAAAAGCAATAGTGTTTTTTAAAAATCCATTTACTTCGTTTCCAGTTGTTTCTGCAAATCGACGTTGTTCTTCTCCATCTCCACTCATTACTGTTAGGTTTTGTCGCTTTTTTGCTCTCCTCAAATTATATTCAGCAGCTTTATATAAGCCTTCGTTTGAAACATGAAATAAAGAATTTTTTTGACCTTCCATATATAGAATAAACAAATAATTTTATTATAGGTTATTATATCATGGGAATCTTATAAAAACAAGTTTTTATATAGATCACATAGAGATTAACGCCTATTTTTAAAAAAATTATGAATGATACGTCTTTGTTGTTCTGTATAGGGGTTAGAATATGTTGATTCTAAAGCAGGACAATTACCAAGTACTCCATCGCAGAGGACTTCATTAAGATTTTCTATCTTAATTCCTTGCAGTACTGGTAGTTTTCTTGCACATAAAACTACCATACTTGTAAAACATAAACCATAAATTTTTAATAAATAATCTTTAGTTGTCTTAATAGAATGCGGACATTGTTCCATAATCTTTAAATTTTAGCATTTCACGTAATGGGAGTGAGCCTCGCTTGTCTAAGGATTTCCTCTTTTGGGCATCTTGTTGGTGGAACTTGATCATTTGTTTTCTTCGCAACTTGCGGAGCCGTATAAAATTGATATAATAAATTAGCAAGTTGGCAGTACGCAAAAAGTAAAATTTTATACTTCGACCAATCGAAATTATCAGGATTTATTGTTTCTATATGCCCATCAGGTGATTTTTCCACCCCTCTTCTAAAAGGACAAATTGCACATGCTTTGGAAAGTGGTAATTCAATTCCAATATTTATTTTTGCATCAACCATTTCTAAATCATAGCATAAGTACAGCCTATAGTCAATTTTAGAACTGACAGTTTGCATACTCTCTTGTAAATTTTTTTTAATCTGTAATAATTATTTTATGAAGTTGGAACGTAGTGTATATGTCAAAGTTTTAATCGGATTAGCCTCAGTAATTTTAATTGCTTTAATCGGAATAATTGTATACTTAACTTTTTCTAATGGATCTAAAAAGCAGTTAAACAACAATCGACTTCCAGGTAATAGTATCCAAAATAACCTTAGTAAAAATGGGGGATTATTTGACTCATCATCTTCAACGACAAAGTTAAACGCTCTACCTTCCCCTATCTATAAAACTCTAAAAAGTTTGCCCAGGGTAAAATTTGAAGCACATAAAAATCAGGCGATTTTCCCCCAGACCCCCAAAATTCTTAACAGTTATTTGCTAAAAACCACTTTTAATCAGATTGATATTACTAATATTCAAGCTAAATTTGGTCTTGATAAAACCAAGCTGTCAAATGATAATACTATTTTATATAGTGACATTACAAAAGAAATACTTGCGATTAACCGAACCAATGGTTCATTCATCTTTGAATCGTTAAACGATAGTCAAGTATTGAACGGAACCACTAAAAGGTATGGATCATATATTCTCAAAGATCAGGCCGGACTCTTTTTAGATGATATCGGTTTAGATAATCAGACTATTTCTTGTCCGATATCATATAGCAAAACAGGGTATGAAGGTTATACCTTTATTGAATGTCACCGCGACTGGTCTAAGGTCGGTTTACCAATTTTAAATCCGGTCGGGCTTTTGAGTATACCGGAAAATGTCTCTTTGCAATCGTTGGCATTAGGTAAGGTCGATCTATATTTTGAAAAAGACCCCACGATCTATAACGTATCTGACGGTGAAAACTTTAAAAAACGGCCTGATGATTTTAATACAGCCACTTTTATATTTGATGCTGATCATCATCTCGTGGCTGCTAAATCGAACCTGCTTTTTTTATCTAAACCGACCTCTATATTAGGTGATTTACTCTATCCTTCGGAAGCTTTGAAACAGTTTATGGCCCATAAATCTGCCTATTCAATGGCTTCAGTTACCGGAGAAGGGATAGTTGATCCGCAGATTGCTTTTCCATCAGGTACAGCCGACAGCAAATTAGGTGTAATCACCGATTTTATTTTAGCCTATTTGCAAAACCCGTTAACTTCTCAGGTTGAACTATCACCAATGTACGTTATCCGTGGTTATAGTCAACTTGATTCCGGATTCAGATCAAGTTTTATCGAAGTGATCCCGGCTGCCAAAACCGCTAATTTAACTCAGGTTTTGGGAGTCTCGTCTCAAAATGCACAGGTATTAGGTGAGGCAACAGATGCGGATGCTGTAGTAACCGGACAAAATTTACTATCTTTATCGTGCTTAAAGAATACCGGTGCTACATCCAGTACAGCCATCGTATCAGGAGTCAATAAAACAGAAACTGTAAGTGGAGAAGGGTTTCCTCCTAGTGGACAAAATATTATTATCGTTGCCTGCATAAAAAAACCTGACGAGACAATGGAATTAAGTAAAAATTGTACGAGCGGAAATCCGCAGTTGGATGCTACCTGGGGTCTTTCTTTAAATCCTGGATTTACCTTTAGCGTTTCAGGTCAAAATCCGGTTACTACTACAGTTAACGGAAATATTGAACCATTAACCGTCACAACCTTTACCGATCAAAAAAAAGTAAACATCTTTTTTTACGGAGCAGTTCCAAATTCACCCACTGGACCAGGAAAAGGGGCTGCTCAACAACAAGCTGAAGTAGTTTTTTTATCACTCCAAAAATACTGTGCCAATATTAAATGGAATGACTGTCAGCCATCAGCAACACAGCCATCAGAAGATCAACTGACAAACGTTATACGATTGGCCGATGGGGCCAAAATCGGTACGTGGAGAAAACCACCCGGCGTTGGTGGAGCCGAAAATTCTATGGTCTGGTATTATGTTCCTGCTCCAGGAGTTCAATTGACCGAAAATGAACTATACAGCAAAATTTTAGCTATTAGGAATCGATTTACTACAGCGGGAGGTTTAAGACCACGGGACCGTATTATAGGTGAATTTAATTCAATAGGACTCTGTCCAATTAGAATTACTGGTAATTCGCCGACTATTTTTGCCTACGGAAAAGTGGGAACAGCTTTTTCGATTATTCCCCAATTTAAATTGATTTACACCGATACGTCAAGAGATATTAACGGCTCATGGAACATAAAATTTAAAAAAAATAAGTCATTGGATATAAATTCAAACAACCGTCAATACCTCTACTATGAATACGATCAACAAAAATTTGACGTTTCCGCTTACGGATGGAATTTAACAAAAGATAAAATAACCGAATTGGTTCAGGAAATAGGCGTTAAACTACAACTTTTATCAGAAGAAAAAAAGAGGCTGCAGTTTGAGTTTCAACAGGCAACAAGAAATATTGACGATCAATCTAATTTTTCAGTTACTTTGATTCCTCATACGGAAATAAATACTAAATTACCTCTAAAAATTGATCCTAAGCCAGATAATTTCTACCGGTTCCATTTTTTGATTAATCCCAATCATAATTCAATAAAGAGTCAACCGACTTTATTACCTATCAAAAGAAACGGATTAACAGTGATAGAATTTGGTGCAGCAACACAATACTAAGAATTTTGATATTTAACCGGAAGAGTTGAAGCTTGATTATAGTCCTATAGTATGATACAATGTATACATGATTCATACTATTTTAGGCATAATCACAGTCCTAACGATATTATATTCGGGTTCACCTGTAGTAAATAATAATAAGATACTTGCACAGGAAAATTATTCCTTATCTAATAGGTATAGTAACGCTTTTGTAAACGACGTATTTGTAGATAATATCTTACTAACTTTAGCCTACATGAGTGGAAAGGTCAAAAAAGGAGATTCGATCTTGTGGAGCAAGGTGCAAGCTGATTGGGAAGAAAAATTTACTTTGAAGCCGAATGAAACGTTTGCTTTTCACGATGCCGTTCTTGAGAAGTATAAAGGTAAGATAGCTCTGACTACAAACGCTCATTTTAATGCCAGTGAAGGATTCAAGTCTGACGGTTGGTTAATTGGAGACGGCGTCTGTCATTTGGCCTCATTCATGTATGTTGCCGCTAAAAATGCTGGTCTTGAAATAGAGGCACCAACTTCTCACGATTTTGCCGTCATTCCCAACATCGAGAAAAAGGACGGAGTATCTATTTTTTCTGAGAACACTTTACAAAATCTATATATCACAAATAATCAAAGTAAAACAATCGCTTTTGCCTTTGTTCATAGGGAAGATACTTTGACTATTCGGGTAGAGACTGCTACTATGAATAAGTGAAGAAAAAATCCAGGCACAAACGCAGTTCGACCAGATTTCAATACCTAACAGGAGTCGTGATTGTTGTTATCTTCGTATTATTTTTATATTCGTTTGCAACGACAAAAAAAGTACCATGCGCAAATACCATAAGTTGCAAAGAAGCTCCCAAGTTTGAAATAGAGATGGATGCAACTGGAATATATAATAATCGACCCGTATCTGTTCCAAATATTTCTCTTTCTCAAAATGAAAATGTCAATCCTGTGTTAGGGATAAAAACCTCTCAAGGAGAAAAACATATTTATGTAAACCTAGCGACCCAGACTCTCTCTGCCTTTGAAGGAAAATCCCTTTTTATGCAGACACCAATTTCATCAGGCCTTTGGGGAAAAACTCCAAAAGGGGACTATAATATTTGGTCAAAGTTTAGAGCGACAAGGATGAGCGGAGGCAGTGGAGCAGACTATTATGATCTTCCCAATGTTCCCTATGTCATGTTTTTTTCAAATGATGAAATACCGGGTAGCGCCGGTTTTAGCTTGCATGGCACCTATTGACACAATAATTTTGGACATGCGATGAGCCATGGTTGTGTCAATATGAAGACGACCGATGCGGCCAAATTGTTTGAATGGGTTGATGCAACAAAAATTACCATTTATGGCGATCAGCCAGTGTAATAATTAATGAGAGCAAAAACTGTTTTTTTTATCATTATTGTAACGGTTGTCATGCTTTTTGTATTGGTTTGGAGTAATAATAAAAGAAGTCAACTCATATTTACTTCTGCGGCACCGCCTGCCATTATTCCTGTGCCGACTGAAGCGATAGATATCATGGATTCACCGGAAGGAAGTAAAACTTTGACACTTGAGAAAAAAGAGAACGACGGATTGATGTTATACTCATTATTCATTTCGTCAAAAACCGATGGACAAAAAATGCAGATATTTAGAAAAGAAGAAACCGAACTTAATAATCTGGAAATACCTTATAATACCTGGTCACCAGACAATGTCTATATTTTTTTGAAAAGGAAAACTTTTCAGATAGACGATTATCTTGTCTTTCAAAGCTCGGGAAATTTATTTTCGAATGGTTTACCATATGTATCTATCCAGGAGTTATTCAAAAAAAAGGTACAAGACTACTTAATAGAAGATGTAACTGGATGGGCGTCTCCCAACCTTCTTATTGTTAATACCAAAGCAAATAAAGAAGATAAAAAAGTATCCTTCTGGTTTGACGTCCCGAGCCAATCGTTTATACAACTAGGAACTTACTTTAAATAATGAAAAAAATATTTCTACTAATATTCCTTTTTGTTTTAATAATTTTCCCATTTTATTGGTATTTTTTTGGTCCGGTGGGAGGGAATAAAGAAACGGAGATATTTATTATCCCTAAAAATTTGGATGGATTTAATTTAGTACAAAAATTGGAAGACGGAAAATTTATCAAAAAAAACAAAGTTCTCGAATATTATCTGAATACGTTTGTATTTTTTGCTGATGTCAAACCGGGAGGATATAAATTAAGTAAAAATATGTGGGCCTTGAATGTATTTAAAAAAATAGATGGTAAACCAGATCTTGTCTGGGTCAGTTATTCAAACTGTATCAGAAAAGAGCAGATAGGGGAGTTACTAACCAAAGCTCTGGGCTGGAGTAGTGAAGAACTGACAAAATGGAATACCGTTTACACCAATTCGAAACCAGAATACTTTGAAGGCGTTTATTACCCCGACACTTATCTTATTCCTGTTGACGAGCGTGGCGATCAGGTAGCCAAACGATTGATTAATCGATTTAATGAAAAGTTCGCGCCTTATGCCGATAAATATATTGCCGCCAATATCCGCTGGGTAACCGGACTAAAAATCGCTTCTCTTATTGCCCGTGAAGCGGCAGGAATTGCCGACATGAAGCTTATCTCGGGAATTATCTGGAATCGATTGGACAAGAATATGCCATTGCAAATTGATGCCACGATGCAGTACACCCTGGGAAAAAATAGTCGGGGCGAATGGTGGGGAGCAATTAATATCAAGGAACAGCAAAATGATTCCCCATATAATTCATATTTTCATAAAGGCCTACCTCCAACTCCTATTTGTAGCCCGAATATCGATTATATTGAGGCGGCATTAAATCCCGAAGAAACCAAATGTTTATTTTATCTTCATGATCATCTCAAACAAATTCACTGTGCGGAAACCTACGAAGAACATCTGAAGAATATTAAGAAATATTTAGATTAATTTAATTAAAAAAATCTTCTCTGAATAGTCTATAATATATAAATCAGTATTAGCCGTGGTGGTGAAATGGCATACACGCAGGACTTAAAATCCTGTGACTTAACAGTCGTGAGGGTTCGACTCCCTCCCGCGGCACTTTATTTTGCCTACTTAGCTCAGCGGTAGAGCAGCTGTTTTGTAAACAGCAGGTCGTCAGTTCAAATCTGACAGTAGGCTCCAAGAGTCCATAGTTCAACGGATAGAATAAATCCCTTCTAAGGATTAGATGACAGTTCGATTCTGTCTGGGCTCACACGGAAACAATTTCCCTTAATTTTTTAAGAGAATTTTCATCATAGATAGAAACAGGTAAAACATTCTTATTGAACTTATTTAATTCTTTAACTTTTTGATTGACTACTTTTTTATCAGCTAAATCAATTTTGGTCAGTAAAATTATCGATCTTTTTTCAGGAAGTTTTGAATTGTAATTTAATAGTTCATTTATGACAATCTTATATTCTGCAACAACATCTTGAGATTCTACCGATATACAGTGAAGAATCAAATCAACTTTTTCAATATGTTTTAAAAATTTTATTCCCAACCCGCGTCCAGTTGAGGCGCCTTCAATCAATCCGGGGACATCGGCAATTATCTTGCCATTGAAAACACCAAGATTTGGTTCAAGAGTGGTAAAAGGGTAGCTGGCAGTCCGGACATTAGCAGCCGTTAACTTATTAAGTAGGCTACTTTTACCGGCGTTTGGTAGTCCAATCAAACCAAAATTAGCAATTAATCTAAGTATTAATTTAAAGTTTCTTTCCTGGCCTTCTTTTCCTGGCTCGGCATTTTGTGGAGTTCTGTTGGTTGGTGATTTAAAAGCAACATTACCTAAACCTCCAGCACCACCTTTGCAAAGTAATATTTTGGGATTATCTTGCGTGATCGTTATTTCTTCATTTGTTGAAACATCAATGATTGTTGTTCCAATAGGCATTTTAAGAAATAAATCTTTTCCATTAAGGCCAGTTCTTTTATTTGGTCCACCCGATCCACCATTTCCAGCAGCATATTTAATAACTTCGGTAAATGGATTGAGATGGGTAAGATTTGAGGTAGCTATCGCATAAACGTCTCCACCTGGCGCACCGTTACCACCTGAGGCACCTTTTCTATTTCTGAAAAAGGCCACTTTCCCGGCTCCGCCATGTCCGCCTTTAACCATTATTTCCGCCTCGTCGATAAACATTATGATATACATTATACAATTAATAAAACGGTTATTTTAAGTTTAAAGCAAGTTAACGGGTTAACGTGTTAAATAATCATTCCCTCGTAGAATGTAACTTAAGTTTTAAATGGATGAGGGCTTTTGTAGTTAAAACTCGTCCTCTCGAAGTTTTTTTGATAAAACCCAAGCGCAGCAAATATGGCTCTATAAATTCTTCAACGGTCCGTTTATCCTCAGAAATGGAAGAGGCGATTGTCTCGACTCCAACAGGAGTATTATTAAATTTTTTACCCAATATCTCCAGATACTGTTTATCGATATCAGTTAAGCCCATCTCGTCAATTTCAAGCAGTTCAAAAAGCTTTTCCAGTAACTTTTTGTCAATTTCTTTATGTTTATCGACTTCAAAGACATCACGGGCTCGCTTTAGTATTCGATTGGCGAGTCTTGGCGTTTTTCGAGATCTTAAAGAGATTTGGTGGGTAGCCTCATCAGTAATTGGGATATTAAGAATTTTAGCTGACCGTTTAATAATTTTTTCGATTTCTTTTTTATGGTAATAATCCAAACGAAGTAATAGTCCAAAACGATCTCGAAGAGGAGCGGAAAGAAGCGCTAATCTGGTCGTTGCCCCAATAATCGTTATCCTGGGGACAGTCAAACGGACAGTTCGAGCCGATGGTCCCTGGCCGATGATAATATCAAGCGAATACTCTTCCATGACCGGGTAAAGCATTTCCTCAACCGATTTTGGCAGGCGATGGATTTCGTCGATAAACAGGACATCGTTATCTTTTAGGTTAGTCAAAATAGCTGCCAGTTCACCGGTTTTGGTAATCGTAGCTCCCGAAGTAACCTTCATTTCACCTTTTAATTCATTGGCAACAATATATGCTAAAGTCGTTTTACCAATTCCCGGCGGGCCATAAAAAAGAATATGTTCGGACGGCTTGCCTCGTTTGTTAACCGCATCGATAAACATCTTTAAGGTTTTGGAAACATTTTCCTGACCGATGTAGTCTTTTAGCAACTTTGGTCGGAGATTTTCCTCGTTTTTATTGATGCTCATGCTAGTAATTATAACATGGGACTTATCAGACTAATGAGACTTATGGGAAGAAGAATCGGAAAGAGCTTTTTTTATTTTTTCTTCAACGGAAAGATTTTTAGGCAGTTTGGAAATAATTCTTTTTGCGTCATATGATTTATAGCCCAGTGAAATAAGAGCGCTGATAACAGTTTGATCATCATCAGATAAAACCATATTTTTCATATCGAAATCAGTCTTAAGTTTAGACGAAAGTTCCAAAATTATTTTCATAGCTGTCTTTCTACCGAGGCCAGGGACTTGAGTAAAAGCGTTGACGTCATTTGATTGGACAAATTTGACTAATGAGTCTAATGAGATATATGAAATTATTGAAAAAGCAGTTTTCGGACCAACACCTGAAACAGATAAAAGCAGTTTAAAAAAGTCATGATGCTTTTTTGTTTCAAAACCGAAAAGAACCAGAGCGTCGTCGCGGACTTGAAGGTAAGTGTAGAGTTCAATAGATAATGGATAATGGATGATAGATGATAGATAAGAAACGGGTAGATAGACTTGGTAGAAAACACCTCCGGATGTTTCAATTAATCCGATGTTTTTGTCAACTTCAACGAGTTTACCTTTAAGTTTGCCAATCATAAAATTAACTTAATTTCAATTCTTTTTCAATATCCAATAGTCTATTATACTTGGTGACATTTTCCGAATGAACAGGCGGGCCGAATTTAATAAAATCAGATTGAAGGGCGACGCTTAAGTCAGCAACGAAATCATCATTGGTTTCAGCATGTCCGGTTGAAATTATGTAATTTACATTACTTGTCTTTAATTTAATTACTTGATTAAAAAACTCGGTTATCGTGCCAATTTCATTAAATTTTAAAATCGCGGTTGAAACTTGTTTAAATAAATCGACTTTATCGCTAGCTAAATAAAAATCCGTTTTTATGTCATTCAAAAAACTTTTATTAGTTTGCAGTTCATTTTTTTCCAGCGGATCAATAATAACCAAAAGTAAATATTTTTTTATAATTTCCTTGATAAATTTAATATAATCTTCGCTCACGAGTGGTTGCTCTTTATCTTTGATAGAATAACGTTGTTGATTGAAATAATTTTCAGCCTGGAAATTAATGCTAATAAAAATATCCTGACCAAAATGAAGATTCATTGATTCGATAGATTGTTTAATGGCGTCAATCGCGTCTAAATTTGTAAAAAACTTCATCTTAAAAAGATTTCGTAAATTATGATAAAGATCAACACTGATCTGGTATGACTTATGGTAAGGAAAAGCAGATGAAGGGAAGATTAAAAATTCTTTAAAATCTAAATCAGTTTGGCCATTTTTTCCACCGGTCAATAAAGTAAAAAGTGGCGTGGGTAGTTTTTTTAACTCGATGGTTAAGTGTGATGCCTGAATAAATTTTTCGTTTAGATATACATATGGTTGTTGATTGGATATTAAGGCACCTGCGTTGGCGACTAATTTGGAAATAAGACTAATTGTATTGATTCCAAGCTTATTCTTTTTTTTTGTGCCATCAGCATTCAATAGCCAACGGTCTATCTCTATTTGTTTTAAAGGGGAAACGCCAACGAGTTTTGGACTAATCAAGTCATTGATATAGGAGACGGCTTTTTTACATCCGAGCCCGTTATAGCGACTTTTATCCTTATCTCTAAGTTCCTCAACAGGTAAATTTTTTTCAAAATCAAGAGAAGAAATATTGGAAATAACAAAACGATTATCGTTTAAAAAAAGCTTTCCCTGAAGAGTAGGATATCCGAGGGAATTGATGATTTCATTTGCGGTGATTTTTTTAATGACAGCCATATTTTTATTATAATACAAAATGGATTTTTAATGAATTATTTTTTTTCTTTGAAGAGCTTTTTTTCAATGTCAAAAGCTATTTGTCTGGTTCGGTCAATGACATCTGGATTTACAGAAAGGCTTGTAATGCCGGCTTTAACCATTTTTTCGGCAATTTCCGGATAGTCGGATGGAGCTTGGCCACACATTGAACAAGAAATTTCGTATTTTAGACATGTTTTGACAATGTATTCCAAAACATTTAAAACGACAGGTGTACGCTCATCATAAATGTTAGCGACTTCTTCACTATCCCGATCAACACCTAACAACATCATCGTCAAATCATTTGTTCCAATAGAAACTCCGTCGATTCCAATCTTAATAAATTCTTCCAAATTTAGTGCACATGAAGGAACCTCGACCATAATCCATAATTTAAATTCGGGATAGGTTAACAAACCAGTTTTTTCCACAATCTGTTTAATCTTAATTAATTCCCAAGGTAAACGAACAAAAGGAATCATTAAATGAAGATTTCGATAACCTTTTTCCCAAATTTTTTTAATAGCTTTTAATTCCATTTCAAAAACATCTGGGTTGGCAATATATCTGTAAGCACCCCTGAATCCAAGCATCGGGTTTTCTTCGTGAGGTTCGAACTCTTTTCCGCCGGTTAAATCCCGATATTCATTTGTTTTAAAGTCGGTGGCTCTATAAATCACCGGTCGAGGAGAAAAAGGAGTAACAAATTTCATTAACTCTCTCGATAATCGATTAATAAAAATATCCTGTTTTTTTTCTTTTATAAACTGTTTAGGATGAATACCTATTTCGGCAACAATAAATTCGGCTCGAAGTAATCCAATACCGTCAACATGCATTTTTGCAACTTTTAAAGCCTCATCAGGTTGTGCTAAGTTAGTGTAAATTTTTGTAGCTGTGTGAAGTTTTTTAATTTCGTGTTTTGTTTGTCTATCGGGAGACAGGGATTTTTGAATTGATTTTCCTTTAAAAATTTCACCGGTGAGTCCATTTACAGTGATTACGATATTATCCTTTAAAATTCTTGTTGCTCCTTCTGCACCTACTATAGCTGGAATTCCCAGTTCTCGTGAAACTATGGCAGCATGGGAAGTACGTCCACCCTTTTCAGTAACGATGGCCGCAGCTTTTTTCATGGCGGGAACATAATCAGGGTTAGTTTGAGGAGCAACCAAAATGTCACCGGGTTTAATTTTCCCAATTTCACGCGGCGACATAATAATCTTAACCGGACCGACACCAATTCCTGGTGAAGCGGGAGAACCAGAAAGAATTAAGGTTAAAAGATTATTATCAGTATTGCTTGCAACTTTATTATGGGTTGTAGTAATAGGTCGGGATTGGGTTATATAGACATGATTTTTTTCTATAGCCCATTCAATATCTTGGGGAAAATAATAGTGATTTTCTATATCTCGAACCAATAAGGCTATCTTAATTATTTGTTCTTCAGTCAATTTTTGAGTTCCTCCAGATGCACCAAGTTTTACTTCAATATTTGAGACATTTGATTTAACAAATTTTACGTTTTGTTTTTTTATTTCCTTTTTCATAATAACTAGCGATTTTTTATTGACTTCATAATGATCAGGAGTGACTTTTCCTTGAACAATATATTCACCAAGACCGAAAATTGCCTCAATAACAATTTTATTTTTGTCATTGGTGACCGGATCAATTGAAAACGCCACGCCTGATTTTTCTGATTCAATCATACGTTGGACGACAACGGCCAAACCAACTTTACTATGATCAAATTTTTGTTCATGACGATAATAAATAGCCCGCTGAGTAAAAAGTGAAGCATAGCATTCTTTAACTTTTTTTAATAAACTCGCTTCTCCCCTTACATTAAGATAGGTTTCTTGTTGCCCGGCAAATGAAGCGGTCGGTAAATCTTCAGCTGTCGCAGACGATCTAACCGCAACCAGGGGAGTTTTATATAAAGATTTAATTTTAGAAAGGCTTGTTTTAAAAAACGAACCATTATTTTTAAAATATTTATTTTCCTTAATCTCTAAATGATCGTAGAATTTAATAATTTCTTTTACAAGATTTGGTGGTAGAGTTGAAGAAATTATAATTTCTTCAATATGTTTTGAAGCCTGAGCTAACTCGTGAGAATTTTCATAGTTAATTTTTGAGAGCAATGACATAATTTTGTTTTTTATCCCAGCTTTTTCAACGAAGTCAAAGTATGCTCGCGCAGTGATTATAAAACCGTAAGGAATCGGTAACGAAGCATTGACCATTTCGCCTAAATTAGCCCCCTTTCCACCAACCAATCCGACATCATTTTTCCCGACTTCCTCAAACCAGACAATTGTTTTTTTATTGGTCATAAATTCATGATAGCATAATTTTTTTTCTCATTGACAATAAACTTTATAATATGATAAGATGAAAAACTTTATGATAAAGAAATATCTTTATTTCTTTGGTGGAGGACGAGCAGATGGCAATGAAAGCATGAAGAATTTGTTAGGTGGTAAAGGGGCAAACTTAGCAGAAATGGCAGGACATAAAAATCTTCGTTTACCTGTTCCTCCGGGGTTTACTCTCACAACCGAAGTTTGCACTTATTATTATGCAAATAAACGTACTTATCCTAAGGGTTTAAAAGAAGATGTTTATAAAACCATTAAAAGAACTGAAGTATTAATGAATAAAAAATTCGGCAGCATTGATAATCCTTTATTGGTATCGGTAAGAAGCGGAGCAAGACGATCTATGCCTGGGATGATGGAAACTGTTTTAAACGTCGGTCTAACTACAAAAACCATTCCGGGTTTGATAAAACAATCTGGCAATGAACGCTTTGTTTATGATGCATATAGAAGATTAATTACGATGTATTCTGATGTTGTCATGGAAAAAGCTGCTGGGATTGAGCCAAAAAACGATGAGTCAGGAATCAGAAAGCAACTAGAAAACATCATGAATAAAATGAAAAAGAAAAAAGAAGTCATAAATGATACTGATCTTGATGCGGAAGATTTAAAAAAATTATGTGTCTTGTTTAAAAATAAAATCAAAGAAGTTTTGAAAAAAGAATTTCCTGATGATCCCTATGAACAATTATGGGGAGGAATCGGAGCGGTTTTTGCTTCTTGGAATGGGAAAAGGGCAGTTTCTTACCGGAAGATCGAAAAAATTCCAGAAATTTGGGGAACAGCTGTTAATGTGCAATCAATGGTTTTTGGTAATCTGGGGACAGACTGTGCCACTGGTGTTGCTTTTACCAGAAATCCGGGAAATGGAGAAGATAAATTTTATGGTGAATATCTTGTTAATGCTCAGGGTGAAGATGTCGTTGCCGGTATAAGAACTCCAGCACCGGTAAATGAAGATTCAAAAAACGATCAAAATAAAAATTTACAAAGTCTAGAAAAAGTTATGCCTCAACTTTATAAGGAACTGTTTAAATATCAAAAAAGATTGGAAACTCACTATAAAGATATGCAGGATATTGAGTTTACTATTGAAAGGGGAAGACTTTTCATGCTTCAGTGTCGAATCGGAAAAAGAAATGGCCCGGCTGCTATCAAGATGGCAGTCGATATGGTAAGAGAAAAATTAATTACACCAAAAATGGCTATTTCACGTGTCACTCCTTCACAGATTGATGAACTTCTCCATCCTATAATTGATCTAACAGACGAAATTAAAAACAAACCAGTCGCTCATGGTCTTCCGGCTGGACCAGGTGGAGCGATTGGAATGATTGTTTTTAGTGCCAGAGATGCAGTTGCTTGGGCTCAAAGTGGAAAAAAAGTAATTTTGGTTCGCGAAGAAACTAATCCAGAAGATGTTGAAGGCATGCGAGCTGCTCAAGCAATCTTAACCGCCCGAGGAGGAATGACCTCTCATGCAGCCTTAGTTGCCCGCGGTTGGGGAAAATGTTGTGTCGTCGGGGCAGGAGCAATCCACGTAGACTATCTTAAAAAAACCATGACAATCAATGATAAAAAAGTTTATAAACAGGGCGATTGGTTTACTCTCAACGGCACAAAAGGAAATGTTTATGAGGGTTCTCTGAAAATGATTGATGCCTCTTTGGAAAATAAACTGCTTTTAGAATTTTTAAAGTTTTGTGATAAAGAACGCCGGCTTAAAATCCGCAGTAACGCTGATACTCCTGAAGATGCTAAAAGAGCTCGTTTATATGGAGCTGAAGGTATCGGACTTTTTAGAATAGAACACATGTTTTATGGTAAAGGAAGTGATAAAGCCTTATTTATTCTTCGTAAAATGATTGTCTCAAAAACTCAGGAGGAGAGAAAGAAGGCGTTAAAGGAACTTTTTCCATATATGAAATCGGATATCAAAGGCACCTTAAGAGCAATGAAGAATTTACCAGTAACTATCAGACTGATGGATCCCCCTCTTCATGAATTTGTACCGAGAGAAGAAAAACAGCAAGGAAGTCTTTCAAAAAGCTTGAAGATAAGTTTGGCAGAATTTCAAAAAAGAGCTAATCTTCTTCATGAAAATAATCCAATGATGGGGCACCGGGGCGTTCGTTTGGGTATCACTTATCCGGAGATTACAGAAATGCAGGTTAGGGCAATTTTTGAAGCAACTGCCGAACTATTAAAAGAAAAAATAAAGGTAAAACCAGAAATTATGATTCCTGTTACCTGTGATGTAAAAGAATTAACTCATCAAATAGTAATTATTAAACAAATATATCAAAAAATTTTGAAGAAATTTAATTTAAAGAAGATTGACTACATGGTTGGAACCATGATAGAAATTCCTCGGGCGGCCTTAACCTCTGGGGAAATGGCTCGAGAAGCAGAATTTTTTTCCTTCGGAACCAATGACTTGACTCAGATGGGATTTGGTTATTCCCGGGACGATATCGGTGGATTTTTGCCGGAATATCTGGAGAAAGGAATACTACCTGATGATCCGTTTCAGACGATTGATCAGGAGGGGATTGGCGAACTGATAAAGATAAGTATTGAGAGAGGCAGAAAAACAAGAAAAAATCTGAAAATTGGAATCTGCGGAGAACACGGGGGAGATCCGGATTCAATTGCTTTTTGTCACAAGGTGGGAATGGACTATGTTTCCTGCTCGCCTTTTAGAGTCCCAATCGCCCGCCTAGCTGCCGCCCAATCTGCTTTGTAGTTAAATAAAGATATTCCGTTGACAAAGAATTTACAGTTTGATATTATTTCAGTTACCAATGATAAGACAACTTTCGTAAAGGCATTTTGGATGCACAACTTGCACTCCTATCAGCCTACGTAAATAAATTAAATAAATTAAAAATAATCCAAGAGGATTTTTATTGGTTTGGATTTTGGTCTTTGAAATTTGGATTTCAGTGAAAGTTGGGCTTTTTAGAGATTGGGCCTATAGCTCAATTGGCTAGAGCGTCGGATTTGCATTCCGGAGGTTTGGGGTTCGACTCCCCATAGGTCCACCACCCTTCGCTCCAATAGATTGGAGCTACGAAGTGGTAAACCGCACTTTAACAATCCGGTTGTAGAATGAAGTAGGCAACATATTAAGTAATTACTGATAAGAAAGATGGGAGAGAAATTATGCCAATGGTGAATGCCTTGGCAGTTTGAGCCGAAGAAAGACGCGTGTTTAAGCGCGAAAACAACGACGAGTCCTTAAATAGACGTTATCAATCGTTGGTTTCTGAATGGGGCAACCCCTTTCCGTGAAATCGGAGAGAACCTGCGTTACGCAGGAAAATTCGAAGCACGAATCTCGAAATCCGAAACAATTTTCAAAATTTAAAATTTAAAAATTTTAATTTGTTTCGAGTTTTGGATTTAGAATTTCGGATTTTCGCGCGTAGCGCGGGTAGGGCACTCGGGGAACTGAAACATCTCAGTACCCGAAGGAAAATAAAACAA
>Ga0172375_10005128_pt1 | contig 19035 bp, 29 predicted proteins | sample LakKiv1m_FD_114537 | JGI IMG/M metagenome (GOLD analysis project Ga0172375, IMG submission 114537) | Freshwater microbial communities from Kabuno Bay, South-Kivu, Congo - kab_092012_11.1m | ecosystem: Environmental > Aquatic > Freshwater > Lake | place: Democratic Republic of the Congo...
ATCGTCTTTTAGAAATATTTTTAGACATATAAATTAATTATTTGACTAGCTTATTAAGTCTATGCTAAACTATACAAGCTGTCAATAGCTTTTAAACAATTTGTATATTCCTTTTTATGTCAACTTATTTACAAAGTACAAATGAATATTTAGGAAAATACAGTATTTTTTCAGAAGAAGAATTAGGATGGTATGATGAAATTTACCACCTGTGGATAAAATCTGGAAATAAAAAAAGATTATCCATAAATGAATTACTTACAATATTTCCTGAAGCCAAACCATTAGTTAAGAAACAATTTAAAAAAGAAAAAAAGTTATTAGGAGAACGTTTAGATAATTTAAAAGATTCAAGAAATACAATCCAATCCAGAGATCAATATTGGTTTAGACAATTAATTGATGAAGAAATAGACAAATTATCTAAAGAATATAAACGATATAATATCCTATTAAAATACCCCCTCAACTCATTAAATAATAATTATTTAGAAAAAGCAAAACAATACCCAATCTGTGACCTATTAGGAATTAATCCTACAAAAGAAAAAATGAGTATTAAATGTCCATTGCATAATGATCGATCTCCAAGTATGACTATTTATACCACCGAGAACCGTTGGCATTGCTTCGCTGGTTGTGGATTTGGAGATGTAATAGATTTATATTGTAAATTAAATAATACTTCAATTGCGGAAGCCATAAAAGTTCTCTCATGAATTTAGTTACCCTAAACAAACTGATGGGTGAAAACTATCTGGTGTATGACCAGCAATTTTTAAAACTAATCTTAGCGGCCATTATTGCAAATCGCTTACCCCTTAAACCAGTCTGGTTATTCATTGTTGGAGCACCGGGAAGCGCTAAAACTGAGTATTTAAACACCCTAAGCACTTGTGAAGGGATAGTAGAAGTATCATCTATGACTACGGCCTCTCTTGTCTCTGGTATGCAAGTTAAAGGTAAAGATCCTAGCTTACTTTCTAGTCTACCTGAACGATGGGGGGTTATTATATTTAAAGATTTTACCTCAATCCTATCACTCTACAACGATATGCGAGCTGTAATTATAGGCCAGTTAAGAGAAATCTATGACGGTAAATACAATAAACCATTTGGTAATGGCAAAGTAGTAAGATGGCAAGGGAAAATGGGTCTTGTGGCCGCGGTTACTGATGCTATTTACATCGAACGAGAAAAATACGCGGCAATGGGAGATCGATTCTTAATCTTTCAACCAGAAGCCGCAAGAACCAGAGAGGAACGTATCGCGGTAACTAAGAAATCAATGTCTAATGTTAATAGTGAATTTACTCGTCGTCGAACAGAGCTACAGGAATCAGTTAAAACATATCTTGATACTGAACTCAATGCCCTACTCTCGACTTATGATAAACAAGGCGCGCCAGAACTTCCTGAAAAGTTAATTGACGAAATAGCCACCCTAGCTGAGTTCTCATCTAAGGCAAGAACAGGTGTGAATAGAGATATGTATAGCCGAGATAAACATATAACTTATACTCACGACGCGGAAATGCCTACTCGTATTGCTGAACAACTAACAGCTCTTGGTACTGGACTAATGGTTATAAATGAATTTGAAGATCAAGCTCGTGGAGCAATGAACTCTATTCCCTTCTTAACACCTGATGACAAAAAGTTACTCTATCGTATTGCTTTGGATTGTATGCCACCGCCACGACGTGAAGTCTTAAAACGCTTAACTATGTATTACCATGCCTCAGCCTTTGCCATCGCTACTGATATGGGCTATAGCTATGCTACTATTAACCATTGGCTTGAAGATCTTAATGCTCTTAAAATTATCAATTCAATTAAACACGAAAATGGAAAAACCGATTGGGTATTAAAAACTGAATACCGCGCTATTCTGGCACAGTATGAAGGGATTTCCGAATTAGGAAACGAGATGCCAGCTCCAGAGAAAGAGCAAGATGAACCCTTTAGTAATGATGAATTACCGAGTTTTTAACACTTCCCTCACTTGATCTAATGTCCCAAAAACAGATTCATCATCAAGTAATTCTCGTGCTAGACTAATCTTACTGGCCAACAACTTCTGCACATGAGCCTCGATTGTGCCTGTAGTAATAATGTTAATCACAAGCACCGGCCTAGTCTGACCAATACGAACCGCACGACCGGTCCGCTGAAGATATGCTCCAACAGAAAACGGTAAGTCCACATGATAAATTACTGAAGCAGTCTGAATATTTAACCCAGCTGACATAGCTAATGTCCCAATAATAATTCGACAATTATCATCATTATTAAACTTCTCTAATGCCTCTTGTCTCCACCAATTACTATGTCCGCCAGTAATAATAGCTGGTTCATAATCAACCAATTCACGTTCTAAAATAAAAGCCATACGCGAGAATCTGGTAAAAATGATAACCTTATTGTTAATAATTATATCTCGTAAATGATCCTTCAGTGCCTCAATCTTACTAGACTGGGTACTATCTCCAAGTAATTCCAAACTATCACATATCTCAATTAATTTACCCATCTTAACCAAAGTATTTTGTAAAATCATTGGACTTGATAACTTCGAGACTTCTTCCTTATCAATCTCAAATAATAATTCCTTCTTCACTTTATCATACAATTTTCTCTCCTTCTCAGATAATTCAATGGGCAAAATTTCATAAGTAACTGGAGGAATACTAATTTGCACTTGTTTTACTGTTCGTCTAAACATTACTGTTCTTAACCGTTCCTTAAGTTCATCTAAATTTTGCCCATTCTTAATTGACCCCCAGTAATCCTGAATACAATAACGATCTAAAAACTGTTGCCATGTTCCTAAATAACCAGGAATAAGCCACGATATTTCACTATATAATTCTCCTAACCTATTCATAATTGGTGTAGCTGACGCACCAATACGATACTCGGCCGATAGTGCTGACACGCACTTATATAATTTTGTATCGCGTGATCCTAATCGTTGTATCTCATCACAACAAATAATATCCCAAGTATGGGGAAGTAAATTAAAATCCTGTCGCAAGGTCTCGTAGCTCATAATAACAATTCCAAAGAGCTTAGAACGCAATATAAGACGTTGTTTTGGATTGCCGACATACACAATTAACTCTTTTCCTATCCAATGAGCAAACTCACTCTGTAACTGCCAAAGCACAGATTTAGGCGCTAAAATCAAAATAGAACGACATTGAAGTGCTTGTATAGTCATGGCCATCATTGCGGTTTTACCCAATCCTACCTCACAGGCATTTAACACGCCACCATATAACCGACAGGCATTAACCATAAACTCAACCCCCACACGTTGAAATGAATATAATCTATCATCACCAAAACAATCTTCGGATTCATTAGATTTAATCAATATCGAACGAGCAACAACCATTTCTCGAAGTCTATTATCAATCTCTTCTCGACTGGTATTTTGATACGAGATCGTAGTGTTAAACCGAGATAAAGCCATAACGAAATCAGCCGTTGATGAATTACTTAATGGTAACAACCAACGATGCCCAAGCCGGTCAAATATTCTTCCATTAGCCAACTTAATAAATTCCACTAACTGGGGCTCATATTCAAACTTAATAGATAAATAACGTTTATCCAATGACAATTCAATCATATTAAATTTGTTCCTCTAACCAATCATCTTGCACCGACTCAGACGGAATATAATCTTCTGGCATTTGCCAACGTTCTACACCATGGGGAGGTAAAGCACAAAGATAACCACCATCAGAACCACGAACTACTTGACCACTTAATATATTGCGACAATAATCTCCAGCGTCAGCCACATTTCTCATGGCTTGAGTGGGAGTCATATTGGCTAATTTAATTTTTTCTCTAAAAGCTTTTTTTTGAAGTTTTTCTTGAACTTCTGATTTTTTATTTTCTAATTCAAAAGGGCTATGTTTGAATTTATCTTCGTACAAACTCAAAATAGCTAATTTAATAACTGCACTATAATTATCCATTGCCATTTTTTGTTTTAATAATTCAATCATTTTTTGCATTTCTGCATTAACCGTGAGATGAAAACGTTTATAGACCATAAAATTAAGTTAATTTAAATAAATAACAGCCCCACTATACGAATTGTAATCTTGCGTTCCAGTCCTCGTTATCTTTAAAGCAGGGATTGTCCTAGTTCTATTTAAAACGAGATTGTAGGCCTGAACCGCATAATATGAAACTTGAAAATTAGCAGTGGTCGTACCTATAGCAAACTGTATTGTGTTTCTTGATGTTGAGCGACGCGAATTGGTACAATACTGCGCATTAGCACAAAACAAAAAGACACACTGCAAGCGTTAGTGTGTCTTAATGTCCGCGCTAGGGTAATGTGCCTAGCTTGTGGTTAAGAGTGTTATTTTCCTTCTATAGTGCAATATGTGCACCCTTCTATATTTTTACCTTTGCATACCCGACATGTGGTCGGCTGTTCTTCCTTCTGCAATGTCTTAAGAATAGCTCCAGCCATACGTCTGATATATTCATTAGTATGGCTTAATAATTGGCCTAGTGTGTATGATGTGATGTCGCGCATATTATTCTATCACCACCAAAGCATTTAATCGTAATGCCTTAATGATATTAGTACGCGTATTAAGCGTATAATCAGTATAATCATCTTCTGTGTCATCAATACAGTGTTGAACGTGCCACGGCTTCAAGAATGTCTTGTGATAGTATAGCTTCATATTATTACCTCTTCCGCTTTATCAAAATAATAATTCGTCCCATCATCTTCATCGTCTATAAACTCACCACTATAGTATTTTTCCCTTGCTTCTTCCTCGTTCCTTGCCTTAATAGTGCAATAGCCATAACCATCATAAGAATATGATACTTTGTATGTCTTCATAGTATTTAATTATCAATGTACGCCGTCGCTTGCTACGACGTTGAGGATAAGTTCCTCATTGTTGTCTACCTATAATATAGATAGACAATATCAAGAACCAAACAGTTAAAAGATAGCGCGCAAAATGTGAGATGTGATCATTCCTAAGTAAAAACCGTCAATGGGAAACTGACCAGACAATGACCAAATAATAAAACCAAAAAAATCAAGGGCTAAAATAACAGATACCCACGTTAAAAATACTTTCATAAATAAATAATTAGTTAATTGTTAATTAGTCTATAATGTGCCTCTAGGTTGTCGGCTTCTATTCTTAATGCTTCTAAATCTTCAATAGTAAAATACTTCCTTCGGGGGTCGTTTAAGTCTGCATCGCATAACTTTTGTATGATAGCCTCAAGGCTGTTATATGGCATTTTTTTAGGGATCATAATGGTTAAAAATTAAGTTATATTAAGTAATAATTTAATTAAGTTGTCAAACTATATTATCCACTATAAATTAATTATTGTCAAATATACCTAAAATAAGAGAAAAAAACGACCTTTAAAATTATGTTTATAATTGTAATTATAGCACACTGGGTGGGCTTGTCAAGGGGTTATAATGCTTTTGTTTTGCGTAGTTTTGGAGGTAAAAAAGTGAAATTGTGGATAAGGTTTTTAAGTATATTTGACAATAATTAATTTATAGTGGATAATATGATGTTTTTTCCTTTATATTTCATTTTATTATACTAAAATAAAAAAAAAAGAATAAAAAAAAATATATTAATATAAATAAAAAAAACTGATAGGAAAATCTTTTTTTTAGTACAACAATTTTGATTATACAATGTAATTAAATTATTGTCAAGTAAGTTTTAATGTCTTTTTAAACTGTTGGAAATTATGCAACGAGGGGGAAAAGAATGGACGGGGAGAGACCGGATAATGGATGGGGGGAGATTAGATAATGGACAAAGAGGGGAGGCTTTAAAATGCTCTTATAGAAAAAAATAAGATAAAATGTAATAAAGTTCAGGTAATATAGCTAATGGGGCTTAAAATGCAGAATAGGGGCTAATAGTAGCAAGGTAGAAGGACAGTAGAGGTAAGATATAGAACCAATGAGCTGTTTGCGTGTGGTTTGTTGGTTGGTGGGGTAATATATTTTTAATTTTCGTTTTTGTTGGCTAAACATTTTTTAAATTTGTTCACTCATTTATTGGTATCAAACAACGCAACAAGTGTCATTATTCATATTATGCGACACATAAATTGATTAAAATAGCCCATATTCATTGATTAAAATGCTTAAGAGTCGCATAATGGATATTGTGCGACGCTTAAATGTGGGCTATTTTAATTTTTATAGAGTTCAACCCTTGAAGCAAATCGAACCCGTTGGAGAAAAAAAATTATTTATATACTCTAAAATTTTATACACCATTTTTAAAGTCCATTTTTTATGTTATAATTAATCTTGGCACCTATTTAACCGGACAATTTTTTTGTCTATTAAATATGTCTAAAGATCTAATAACCAAGGCCTTTGCTGACGCCGAAAAAGAGCAGCAAGAAGAAGAAATTAAGCGCATTAAAAATATCGTTCAGAAGTATTTAGAAAAAATTCAAGATACATCAGAACGAAAAAATAAATTGGATGAAGAGTTGCGTCTCCTTAAAAAAGATTTAAACGACCTAAAGGATGGTCGTTTGGATAAAATTAAGGAACGTTCTGAAAAAGATTCCAAGGCCAAGGAGGTTACTCTTATAATCATAAAAGAAATTCAAAAAGAGTATATCCCAATGAAGCCGTGGTATAGTCCATGGTATGTGGAATTAAAACCAGATTACAACCCCGTATTCCCCACCAGTCCTATTGTTTATAGCACTTCTACGGATTGTAGTGTTACTACCTCTGGTGATACCTTTGCCACATTCTCGGGTGGAACTTATACCGTCGGATCAAATACTATAAACCTCTAATTATTCTCTTTGTCTGGTTATTTAGGTGCCAAATGTCCCGCTCTACATCCAACCTCCTCACCCAACAAATCTTATCTTTTCTCTTTAACCATGGAGCTTTCGCCTGGCGTCAGAATACTCAAGGAACTTATGACGCAAAGCGAAAGATTTATCGGCCAGCAACTAAGGTTGGTGTGTCTGATATTTTAGGATGTTATAAATCAGTTTTTATTGCTTGCGAGATTAAGGTTGGTAAAGATCGTTTAAGGCCAGAACAAATTGGATTTTTAAAATCAATTCAACATGCTGGTGGAGAAATAATGGTAGTTAAGGATTTTAATGATTTTTCCGACCAGTGGAAATTAATTTGTCATAGAGTTGATTCTATATTACAATGTAATCATGAATACAAGATTCAAAAAAGGAATTATCCCATGGAATAAGGGTCTTAAAAATCCCTATGGTCCATATAAAAAGTATTTTTGTTCTATTTGCAAATCTGTTGAGGTTTTAAGAAAGGCTAAGTATTGTAAGAGGTGTAATACATTTAAAGGATTTGTTTTTTTTAAATGTGTTATTTGTGAGAAAGATGTTTTTCGGAGAATTACAACTGTTAAGCGATATAAAAATATATTTTGTTCAAGAAAGTGTCTTTATAAAAATGTTCAAGAACGACAAAAAGGAGAAAAATCTTGGTTTTGGAAAGGAGGATTAACAGACCAAAATAGATTACTCCGTAATTCTAAAGAAATAAAAATTTTAAAAAGATTGATTTTAGAAAGAGATGATTTCACTTGCCAAATTTGTAAACAACGGGGTGGAAAATTAGATGTCGATCATATTAAATCATGGGCGCTTTTTCCAGACCTTAGATTTGAATTAACAAATATGCGAACTTTATGTCGTTCTTGCCATTTGAAAACTGATACTTGGGGTTTTCATTCAAGTATGTTTATTCTACGCAAATATAATAAGTTGTTAAATTAACATAGTGTATATGCCCCGCACCCCTGAAGAAGCAATGAGATTGATTAAGAAGGAATTTAATCCTGATATGACCCCCATGCTTTCGGAAGATGATGAGATGGAAATTGATCCTGATAAGTTTATTAAAACGATTCATACTAATCGTCGTAAGGCTCAAGGATTACAATTGAAATATCCTGCCCCAACACCTGAAGGAGTTGTTAGGGTGCCTTCATATAAGTTGGCTTTGATTAAGAATTATGAAGATTTACCTAAGTCATTTAAACGAAAAACCTTAGCTATGTTTTCTGTTGGTGCAGGAGAAGCGGAAGTGCAAGCGAAGTTTAGTATTTCTAAAAGGACGTGGGATAGTTGGATTTTAGATTACCCAGAATTTGCTGAATTTATTTCTGTTGGCTTAACTCGTTCTCAGGCTTGGTGGGAAGATCAAGCTAGACAATATGTTAATCAAAGTACAGCTAAGTTTAATGCGGCATTGTGGTTTATGAATATGAAAAATAGATTTGGATATAAGGATCAGAGAGATATAAATGTTAAGGAGGAGAAGTTGATTGGATTTACTTTATTACCGGCGTTAAGAGATGATCCGCGATTAATTGAAGATAACTCTAATGGCCAGAACTAGAGTTAATGATCCATTATCAGATGGTCGTTTAGGGAAGGAGAAATCGGTTGCACATGATATATTGGAACGAGCAACAGCGAGGGTGAAGCAGAATATTTGGAAGCCACATCCGGGGCCACAGACTTTTGTTTTAACTTGTTTTGAGGAGGAAATTTTATTTGGAGGAAGTAGGGGTGGTGGAAAGACAGCAACTGGGATGGCGTGGCTTACTCGATGGACACATCATCCTGAACTTAGAGCGTTGGTACTTAGACGGAATGCTGATGATTTATATGACTGGATTGATCGAGCGAGTCGAATGTATGCACCATTAGGTGCGGTAGCAGTTGGAAAACCGGCGGAGTTTAGATTTCCGTCGGGAGCTAGAATTAGGTGTGGTCATTTGAAGGATGAGGATGCGTTTGAGAAGTATCAAGGACACGAGTATCAGAAGATGATTATTGAGGAGTTGACACAGATTGAGAGTGAGGAATTGTATATGAAGTTATTGGCATCAAATAGAAGCACTGTTCCGGAGTTGAGACCGCAGATGTTTTGTACAACGAATCCTGGAGGAGCTGGGCATATTTGGGTTAAGAAGAGATGGGGTATTCCTCATCAGCCAATGGAGTCAATTTTTACTTTTGATAAAGGGACAGAGCATCGTTTGATATTTGTACCAGCTAGAGTGACGGATAATCCGACGTTGATGAAGTCGGATCCACAGTATGTAAAATTTTTGGATGGATTACCACCTGAACTCAGGAAGGCTTGGCGTGATGGACGATGGGATATTTTTGCGGGGCAGTTTTTTTCTGAATGGGATGAGCAAGTACATGTGGTTGATCGATTTGATATTCCAACTAGTTGGTCGAAGATTAGAACAATTGATCCTAGTGGTAGAAATGGGAACACGGCTTGTTATTGGTTGACCGTTGATTGGAATGGGGATGTGTGGATTTATCGGGAATATTATGGGACAGGACTTGATTCGGATCAGCATGCGGAGAATATTGCAAAATATTCGGAAGGAGAGTCTTATCGTTATACGGTTATTGATAGTGCTGCTTTTCATAAGTTGGGATTACCGGAAACGACAGCTGAGATTTATGAGCGACATGGTGTTAATGGTCTTATTCCTGCATCGAAGAACAGGATGGAGGGATGGGACGCCGTTCATCGTTATTTGCGACATAGTGAAGGGGTGGCACCAAAACTAAGAGTGTTTAGGAATTGTCCGAACCTGATTAGAACCTTGCCACAGATGATTACGGACGAGAAGAATGTGGAAGATATTGCAACACCAAGACAGGAAGATGATGCGGCCGATAGTATAAGATATGGATTACAGACATTTCGAGATCAGAATAGTGCTAAGCCCATGAGTTATACTGAGAAAAGGTTGCGTACTTTACAGAAATATAGTAAAATTAATGGTATTAGTAATTTTCATTATTATAGGTAATTTTTTAATGTGCCTGGACTTAAAGGTGTAAGTAATTTGAATAAGGAAAAGATAGTTCAACCATATAAACCAAGTACGGAAAGACAATTGGTTGGTGGTTTTGTATTTAAAAGGATTGAAGAACTTAAGGTTTTTCGTAGGGAATTGAAGATTGAAGATGAATGGAAGGATGCTGATAATGAGATTATTCCACGACCTATTAACGAGATAGGAAATAGGAAAAGATTTGAATCAGATGATGAGTTAGGGTTAAGGACACGATTAGTACCAGTTTCTGATGAGACTCAAGATTGGCGTTCTACTAACTCTGATCCGACTTTATTAGTTAAGATTCAGATTGCTTTATCAATTATTATTGATACTATTCCAGAAGCTGTTTTTAAGCCTGTTTTAAAGAGATATGATAAGACAACAACTATTGCTAGAGCTTTATGGGAAAGAAATTGGGACATTACTGGAGCTCGGGAGGTTTATAAGTTATTTGCTTTTAATTTATTTAAGTATGGATGGGCAGCAGGTAGAACTTATCCTCGAGAAGTTAAGTATAGTAAGCAGATTTTAGAACGATTTGATGCTGAGAATCCTGAAAATTCAACATTTACAGATAATGAGAATACTTTATTTTCTGACGTTTTTAGAGAGAATTTAGATCCTAAGATGGTATGGCTTGACCCAGCGGCTAAGCCTTATGATCCATTAACAAGAAATGAAGTTTATTATGAAGTACCTTACTCGGAAGATCAGGCTGATATTGAGTTTGGTACTTATAAGGATTGGGGTTCTGTAAAAGCTAATTATATTAATGAAACAAGTGAGAATATTGCTGATACAGAAGAAGAAAAGAAGGGACGACGTAAGCAAGTTTTAATAGGTTTTTATCAGAATCGTAGTAAAGATTTATATTCAATTATAGTTCCAAATCAGAATATTGTTTTATACTATTCTCCACTTCCTAATGATGATGGGATGTTGGATATTTGGGATGCTCCATTGATTTTAAGAAGTGCTAATTCTCCGTATGGAATTTCACTTTGGAGAATTATTAAGCAGGACAAGGAACTCTACGATAAGATGAAGAATATGACTATGGATCAATTAGTTATTTCAATTATGAAGATGGGTTTTATATCTGGAACGGCTGGGTTAACTCAGGATAATGTTTATCGAATTGTTCCAGGTAAGTTTGAGGTTTTGCCAGCTAACGCCAAAGTTGATTGGATGGAAGTACCTGGTCCAGGACAAGAATCTTTTGAAGGGTTGAAATATTTAAAGCAAATTATTGATGACAATTCTGGAATTACTCCAACATTAGAGGGTCAAGTAACTGGTAAGACTTTAGGTGAAATTTTGCACGCTAAAGAGGCAGCATTAAAGAGATTACGAACACCAATTGAGAACATTGCTAGTGCAGTAGAACAAGATGCTTATTTAACTTTGTCGTGGATGACTCAACTTTATTCAACTCCAGAAGTTAAATCTTTTGTGGATTTAACTGAATTAACAGCTTTTGAACATGAAATGGAAATGAGTCATCATGAATTATTTATATCAGCAATGGATGAAGAGACTGGAGAACCTACTAGTTTTAAGGCAACTTTTTATCCACAATTAAATTTAAAGTTAGAGAATAAGGGTGGAAAATTAATTGAAGCTAAGAAAGATAGATTTTTTCAAGTGGGTAAGGATTTACAAATTGGTGATTTACGTTGGAGAGGAATTATTAAGATAAATTATCGTTCTATTGTTTCGACTTCACCAGAGTTGGAGAAACAAAAGAAGATGGAAATGTTTAATATTTTAGCACCATTACTTCCTCAACCACCGGAAATTTTTGCTAAGGCTTGTAAACAGTTAATTGTAACCAATGATGAGAAACCAGAAGAATGGTTACCAGATAATTATATTAAATATCTAAATGGTGAATCTGATAAGACTTTATTTATATCTGCTCCTGTTATGGTTAATGATAAAGGTAAACCAGTAGAAGGACAACCCTTTGGTGCACCTGAACCAAATAATATGTCTGGTGAACGTATGTCAGAAGGATTTGAATCTATGCAGGGACAGGCTGGTATTAGACCTAATCAAGGTGCTCCAACAGTTTTACCTCAGTCACAAGTTGGCGGTCAGCAACCAGGAACATTTAATGAAAGTTTAGGTAATACTCTAGGTAGGTAGATATGAATAATGTGATGCGCCATATTCAGAATGCTCAAGTAAGGGCTTTAATGGATTCATCATATTATCAAGCACTTTTAGATATTATTGAAGAAATGAAGAACGAAGCAAATAATCGTGGAACAATAGGATTTAATGAGTTTGAGACTATTACTTTATCTATAAGACGAGATGAACGATTATTAACTTTAGTAGAATTGATAAATAAAATTGAGAAACACGCTAGTAATTCAAAAGTATGATGGAAGGACATGAAAAAGCAATTTATAGAGATTTAAGTAGTAGACATAACGATTTGTCTATGGAGGTTAATTGGAATACTGAATCAGGAGATACTGTTCGTTTAACCATTGGAGATAAATTGGCGGTAATTAAGTATGAAGATTTATTTTCTTTTGTTTTTTTAAATGGTTCTGTTGAACAAAAGGCTGATATGTTACCAACTACTCAAACTGTGGTAACTAAATTTAAAAAAATACATATAGTAGAAGCGAAAAAGAATATTACAAAAGGAGAAAAAATTAAGGTTAGATGTGAAATTGATGTTCCTACTACGGTAGTACAGGCGCTTAAGGGTGATGTGGCTAAATTTACTACTATCAGTAAACCGTTTATTACTGTTGGTGGATGAAAAGGTCGAGGCTAATTCATTCATGCGGTCTTCCCGCATGTAAAAATTTAACGAAGTAAAATTATGAGTGAAGATCTCAAAACTACTGAAGAAAATTATGTTTCTAAGACTGAATTAACCGACTTGGTTAATAAAATGGCTAAATTAGAAACAATGCTTGATCGTGTTGTTGGCACTGTTGTAAAACGTGGTCCAATTCAATCAGCACCAAAACCAATGGAAGTTGAAGCTACTCCAGATGACATAACTATTCCTCCATCATTTCGTCAGGCAGTAGATGAAATTTTGGGTAAAGATTTTGGATGTCGAGTAATTTATGATGCGAATGGCTCTGGTTTTATGTTTTCTATTCTTGTTCCGTTGGAAAAATCCAATGCTAAAAAGGATTATTTGGAAACGTATAAACACGATATTCGTACTCGTTCTCTTACTGGTGGTGAAGGACTGGCTGGGGTACGAGAATGGTGTACGAGAGTGCGTAAAAATTTAGAAAGAGATAACATCAAATTCCCGATAATTTAATTAAATTATATTATATGCCTAAACCGTTGGAACAGAAACTAAGAAAAGAAGCTAGAAAAAAAGGATTTAGTGAAGAACGATCAAATGCTTATGTTTATGGAACAATGAGAAAGACGGGCTGGACTCCTGGTTCTAAGAAAAAAAAGAGTTAATTAAAATTAAAATTATGTTAGATGAGCTAACTAACGACGAATTAATTGAAGAAGATGAAGAAGATGAAGAACTTGAGGATTTTGGTAGAGAATTTGACGAGGACGAAGAAGAAGTAGAATAAATTACTATTGTGTGTTATACTTAATTTATAATCCATGAAAAAGACAAACTTAAATATTGGAGAACGAATCTATGTTCTTGGTCTTTTGAACCAATACAAAGGAAACCATAGAACTTTGGCCTTAGTTTTACAGGATATTGTTCCTGTTGGTATTTCTAATGAAGAAAAGGAAGAAATTGAGATGAAAGACGTTAAAAATGAAGATGGTCAGATAGTAAGTATTCAGTGGGATAGTGTAAAAGCTAAGGATAAAGAGTTAGAACTTCATGATGAAGTGGTTGATTACTTAAAAAAGGTTATTGAGGATAAAAGTAAGGCCGGTGAGTTTACTATTGCCGATAGACAAGTAATCACGCTCCTTGAAAAACTTAATTAAATAGACCAGAAACGGTCACGATGCACTCGTTTAGGGAATCATTTGAGGTTCCAGGCAATAACGTGCATCTTATTGTTTCTGGATCCTCAAACGACTCCCTAAATGGGGAGTCGTTTTTCATCCCACTTCCGGGACGTCAAATATAGGAAGTAAAATTATGTCAAAACCTGGTCGGGAAGTAAATTTTTCCGAGGAACTAAAAATAGATCTTGAAGATTCTACTTCAGAAAATGAAGAAGAAATTGAAGATACTACTAAGGAACCAGAGGAAAAATCGGAGACAGAAACTCCAGCTGAATCTTCTCCAGCAAAAGAACAAACGACGGAAGAAATAGAAGATTCTTCAAAATCAGAAGAAGAAGCAGTAGTTGAAAAAGAACCAAAACCCGTTGAGGGGGAAACTCCTCGTGAACGTGGTTTACGATTGGAAAACGAAAAATTAAGAGCTAGACTCCGTGATGAACGAACCAAGAAGGTTATTCCAGACGAACAAGGGACTCCTGTTGTTTTATCAAGAGAATCAGAACGATTCAAAAAGTTAAAAGAAAAGTTTAGTGAAGATGATCTTACAAACTTACAAGAAGTTTTCACAGCTTTTTCTGAGGATTTGGGATTTGTCCGTAAGGATCAATTTTCTCAAACCACTTATCAGCAACAAGCCTCAACCGTACTAGAAGATTTCTTGGAAAAAAACTCACAATACTTACCTGAGAATGATCCAGATAATATATTATGGACACAATTCCAGGAAGAGATGAAATTCTATCGTCGCCCAGATAATCCGCGCGACTACAAAAAGATTTTTGAGCGAGTTCATCAAAGTATTTTCGGCATTCAATCGTCGGTTAAATTAGACAAGATTAATGCTCAAAAAGCAAAGATTAAAACCGCTTCTCATACAGCTACTCCTCAATCCCATACAGAAAAACCCGAAGAGCGTAAGCGCCCAGTTGTCAATAAAGACGTAGCTAGACAATTTATGAAAGGTTTTTCTGAAGAGGAATTAAAAGAATTGGGAATCTAATTCATTAAAAAAATATCCCTATGGCCGGTTTTAAGGTTACTAGGGACATCAACGACAGACCGCTCCAAGTTCTACCATTAACTTCAGCTACTTACGCCGCTGGCGATTTAGTTGAATTGGTTAATGGCACAACATCTTGGGCAAAGTGTACTTCTTCAAGTAATTATTTTACTCGCAAAGCTATTGTAATGGAGGCCGGAACTTCTATTACTAGTGGTCTTTGTATGGAACTTAATGGAACAGAAGAAGTTAGCGTCGAATCTACGAATACTGCCAATAGTGCTCATAATGGTGATTACATGGTCTTAACAGACGAAAATACCGTTAATAACACTGGCACAACTTCATCAGCTCAGACTGCTTGCTTTGTTCAGGATGGAATTGGCCCTGGGACAACGACCATTGTTGGTCGTGTCATAGTGGCTGGTGGAGTGGATCCTGACGCCACATAATTATATGCCTGCACCATTTACTATCGGACAGGCAGCTGATCTCGTAGATAAGTCTATCCAGAGTATCTTTTTAAAGAGTTCTGAGCCCGAGAATACATACTCAAAATTCTTTAATATTAGAAAAACGGAAGATTATTACGAGAAAGACAGTGGCCTGTCTGGTCTCTATGAAAGCGATTATACCGACGAAAACGGCGTAATCCTTTCAGATGTCCCCGTAAATTTGTGCGGGGTCTAAACCTTTTCTAATTGACTCGAAACCCAAGAAGTTGGCAACGAGGCGGAACCCAAATGGGACCGTGAGAGACTAAACGAAGAGGCTTCGTAATAGTAAACGAAGATGCAATAGTCCGAACATTGGTATAACAAGAGAAGCCAATGAAGTAAGCAGAAATGACTTACTTAACTCAAATTGGGTTATAACAAATTGACAAACGTACGACAAAAGTTACACACAATTTTCTCATGATCTTTTGATTCCAATTTCTCACATGCAGTGGAAATTTGGTATCAAAAAGCGCAATCTTGAGAGAATAGTTAACGAACTTCGTCGCGCTTGCTTGCGTGAGCGTGAACGATTATGTGCTGAACGACTAGATAATGGTTGGTCAACTTCTTACACCCATACTGGGGCTGGTAAGAGTCGAACTGTAACTATATCTGGTGGTGATACTGTTGCTGCTTTCAGTGCTTCTCATACCAGTGAATCAGGTGGATCCAATATTAATAACATCGTATATGATGGAACTACTGTTAATCTTCCATTTGATTATTCTGGTTATAAGGCAGCCCTTAGAACTTCTAGTTTATTAGTTGATCCTCGTGGTAATCCACGTCCTTCAAATCTTGACGTTTTGGTCTGTAAGAAAAATTCTTCAGTTCATCATAAAGCTCAAGAATTGTTAGGTGCGATGAAACAAGGAAAAATTCCAGAAGCTAATGATAATGATGGTAGTGCTGGGACAACTTTCCGCATTTTACCGCTTGATTATATAAGCAATGCGGCTTACTGGTGGATGATGGATAGTTCGCGTGCTTTGACAGACGAAGAAGGATTCCAGTTTGTTGAATCAGCTCCTTTATCAGTTGATCCAACTAATATTGTTTATAAAACTCGTGAAATTCAAATCTCGAGTGGATCCATATTCGACCTTGGTCATAATGATGTAACCCGATCTTGGGTTGCTTCTAATGGAACAAGTTCTTAATTAATTTAATCTCGGGAGGAGAAGTGGGTTATAACTTAATGTAGTTATAACTATACACTCCTCCTTGAGATGAGAAAATAAATGGCTACAATTAATGGTGTTCCGTATAGTTCTCCACGAAATATTAATCTTCGCGGGTTAAATTCCGTGAAAGGATCAGCTTTACGGTTTGCCTTATCAAGTTCATCGAACCCATAACTCAACTGCTGGTTATGCGGTTAGTATTACTGCTAATTCGTTGACTACAGGTACTGGTTTATTGGTTACATCATCTGGAACTATTACTTCGGCTGGTGAAGGTTTAGTTAATATTGTTGGTTCAGGTATCACAACTGGTGATGCTTTGAAGATTGATTTGACCGAAGCTACGCTTAATGGTGGACACTATATTAATTGTTATGATGATACAGGTACTTCATCTGTATTTTCAGTTGGAGAGAATGGTGTTGTCTTATATAGTGATTTCACTGAAGTTGTAACTGAAGCCAATGTAATCACTGCGACTGAATCTGGTTCAGTATTCTTCTTAAATTCTGCGACAGAATTTGCGTCAACTTTACCAGCTCCTGTTGCTGGATTGCACTTCACATTTATTGTGACAGCTGCTCCTTCGGGCGCTAACTATACTGTTACAACGAATGCCTCGGCTAATATCATACTTGGTACTGTGCATTCTAGTGATGGAGTTGATGGTGATAGTGAACTTACTGGTTGTGATACTGTCAACTTTGTTGATGGTGCTGCGGTAGTTGGTGATCGCTTAGAGGTATGGTGTGATGGTACAAATTGGTTTGGTATCGCTCATTGTAATGTTTCAACTGGTATTACTTACACTACGGCTTCCTAATCCGTGATTTAGGATATTCTCTTCCTGGCTCTCTTATATTAAGTAGAACCTGGAACCGGTTATTTATTTGATTATAAAATTATGCTTAGATATTCAGAAACAGAACGTACAGCCACAATTAATATTTCATCCTCTGGTGATAATACTATTGTTGTTGCTCCTGGTGCTGGAAAAAGAATTTATGTTGATTATGTTAGCTTTCTTCCAACAACGGCTGTCGCTGTAACATTTAAAAGTGGAACAACAGCATTAAGTGGACCATATCCACTTGATACATTACAAGCATTTACTGCAGAAAACGCTTCTCAGATTGAATCTGGAATTATAGAGTGTGCGGATAATTCAGCTTTTGTTATAAATCTTGGTAGTGCAGTTCAGGTTGGTGGTTTTGTACGATATAGAATAAAGGATTAGTAATTTATTATAAAAGTATGAGTGGTATTGCTGGTGGTGGAGCATCATCATTAGAAGAAATTGCTTCAAATACAACTCCAATTGTAACAAATACAAGCATTATTGGAGATGGGGTTAGCTCATTAATTAAAGCGACTGTTTTAGATTACACCAATAGCAATCCTTTGGCCGTTCGTCTTACTGACACAGATGGAAATTACATAGCGGCTGGAGCAGGTACGCAGTATGCTGATGGAGCGGTAAGGGGTACCGCAACAGGCACACTATTGATGGTTGATGATGGGGTAAATATTCAGTCAGTCGCAGGAACTTCTGCAGGTCTTTTAAAAATTGATTTGTCTGGTACAGCGGCTAATGCAACAGCAATAAAAGTAGACGGATCAGCTGTTACGCAGCCAGTTTCCGGAACAGTAACGGCTAATTTGGGAACTATTGCTGATGTTGCAACACAAACTACATTAGCTTTAATTAAGTCTAAAACAGACAACATTCCTATTTTAGGACAAGCCCTAGAAGCGGCATCAGTTCCAGTTGTACTAACAGCTACACAACTAACAACTTTGACTCCGCCAGCAGCAATAACTGGATTTGCAACTGCTGCTAAACAGGATACAGGGAATTCTTCGTTGTCTACTATTGCTGGAGCGATAAGCGGAACAGAAATGCAAGTAGACGTTGTTACTATGCCCACAACCACAGTACAAGCTACGAATCTTGACATCAGAGATTTAACTAGTTCTGATGTGGTAACAGTTACTGGAGGCGTTGGCCAAGTGTCTGACGTAAAAGTAACCCTTGATAGTGAAGCAGTGGTGTTGGGAACTGGTAGTGCTGCAATAGGTAAACTTCTTCCTTCTGATATTGATGTTACAACGAACACAAATCATGCAGATAAGTATTATACAAATGCTGGTGCTGTTACTGATGGCATTATTTGGAGTCCTGCCGCAGGAAAGCGTTGGCATATAACGACTTTGTATGTCAATGTTTCAGCAGCAGCTACTGTTACCATTGAAGATGATCTTGCTGGTGGAGATGTTGTGCGGTGGAAAGGGGAGATTGCCGCCAATTCAGGTGTAGTAATACCTTATGGAACAGACCACCCAATGGCCTCTGGTGAAGATGCGGCAGACCTTATTATTACCACCTCCGCAGGGAATGTATACGTTCAGGCGGTTGGGTATGAAATATAAATATGCAAACAATAAGAGTACAAATTTCA
>Ga0172375_10005130_pt1 | contig 19034 bp, 17 predicted proteins | sample LakKiv1m_FD_114537 | JGI IMG/M metagenome (GOLD analysis project Ga0172375, IMG submission 114537) | Freshwater microbial communities from Kabuno Bay, South-Kivu, Congo - kab_092012_11.1m | ecosystem: Environmental > Aquatic > Freshwater > Lake | place: Democratic Republic of the Congo...
AAGTTCTCATCAGACGAGTGCCCGCCACGCAAGTTCTCATCAGACGAGTGCCCGCCACGCAAGCTCTCATCAGACAAGTTCCCCCAGACGAGTGCCCGCCACGCGAGCTCTCATCAGACAAGTTCCCCCAGACAAGCGGAGGTTCCAATGCCCGGCTCGGTCATCATCTCGTCGGCCCGCACCCCGATCGGCAAGCTCGCCGGAGCTCTCGCATCGCTCGGCGCGACCGATCTCGGTGCTATAGCGATCAAGGCCGCTCTGGAGCGGGCCGGGGTCGGTGGCGACCAGGTCGACTACGTGATCATGGGCCACGTGCTCCAGGCCGGTCAGGGGCAGATGACGGCGCGCCAAGCAGCGGTGAAGGGCGGCGTGCCGATGGATGTTCCGGCGATCACCGTCAACAAGGTCTGCCTCTCCGGGATCAACGCGCTCTACCTGGCCGACCAGATGATCCAGTCGGGCGACGCCGACATCGTGGTAGCGGGTGGCATGGAGTCGATGACCAATGCTCCTTACCTGCTCTCCGGTGCTCGTTCCGGTTACCGCATGGGCAACGCGGAGCTCATCGACGCGATGATCCACGACGGTCTCTGGTGCGCATTCGACGGCGTTCACATGGGCACCAGCACTGACAGGTACTGCGCCGCCGAGCCGAACCTCACCCGCGAGGCGATGGACGCCCTAGCCGTCAAGAGTCACGCTCGCGCCGCGGCAGCGCAGGCGGATGGTCGCTTCGACGGCGAGATCGCTCCGGTCGAGATACCGCAGCGCAAGGGCGACCCGGTGATCGTCGGCACCGACGAGGGCGTGCGCCCCGGCACGACGGCGGAGTCGCTCGCCGGCCTGCGCCCCGCGTTCGGCAAGGAAGGCACGATCACCGCAGGCAACGCGTCACAGATCTCCGATGGCGCCGCCGCGGTTGTGATGACCAGCCGAGCAGCTGCGGAGAAGCTGGGTGTGGCCCCGCTGGCCGAGCTCGTCGGCTTCGGCATGGTCGCAGGTCCCGACGCGTCGCTCCTCACCCAGCCGTCGCGTGCTATCAAGCGCGCCCTCGACAAGGCCGGACTCGCAGTCGCCGACGTCGACTTGTTCGAGATCAACGAGGCGTTCGCTGCCGTGGGCGTCTCTTCGATGGCCGACCTGGGCATCGCTGACGACGTGGTCAACGTGAATGGTGGAGCGATCGCCCTCGGCCACCCGATAGGGATGTCGGGGGCGCGCATAACGCTCACGCTCGTCAACGAGCTGAGGCGTCGCGGCGGGGGTGTCGGAGCGGCGGCACTCTGCGGTGGCGGCGGTCAGGGCGACGCAGCGATCGTACGCACGCTCTAGGCACGTCGGAGAGCGCTCCTGCGTCATACCCGTCGGCGCTTGGGTGTTCTGGTCGCACCTGCCCCCCGAATTGCGTGTGGAGCGCGACCAGAACGTGGTGCTCTCGAAGGGGCGTAGCCGGGGACGCTCCCTGACGGTCGGTAGGGTTGCGCCGTGATGCCCGAGTTGCGTCCGTTAGGTGTAGGCGAGACGCTCGACGCCGCCGCCGCCGTCTACCGCCGGCGCTTCTGGCCGCTGCTGAAGCTCACGGCGATGGTCGTCATCCCGGTTCAGGTGCTGCAGACGATCGTCATCCTGTCTTCGACCCCCGACTCGCTTACGCGCGGCATGACCGGAGCGCTCGCCCCCGGCTACGACGACCCGTCGAAGGAGATCTGGGTATACCTTGCGGCCACGCTGAGTACGGCGGTGCTCGGCCTCCTCGCTACGGGGCTGGCCACCGCCGCGACGACCAAGTTCATCGCCGACACCTATCTCGACGAACCGACCGGGTCGAGTGAGTCTCTGCGATATGCGGCGAGGCGTTTCAAGACGATCATCGGAGCGAGTCTCGCGACGGGAATTCTCATAGCGATCGGGACGCTCGCTTGCTTGGTACCGGGCATCTGGTTGATGGTGTCCTGGTCGGTGGTGATCCCGGCACTGGTCGTCGAGAACGTCGGAGTCGGCCAGGCGATGAGACGCTCATTCGCACTGGTGAAGCACCGCTGGTGGCCGATGCTCGGCCTGCTGGTAACTGGCCAGCTTCTCGGTTCGATCCTGCAGGCCTTGATCGCTGCAGTCCTCGAGATAGCGGTCAGGCCGCTCGGTGATGGAGTGACGGGCAGCATCGCAGCGAACGGGATCGCCGGCGGTATCGGCAGCGCGCTCACTACGCCGTTCGTGGCTACCACCTTCGTCATCGCATACTTCGATCTGCGTATCCGCGACGAGGGATTCGACGTCTGGGTGATGATCCGGCACCTCGACCGCGCCGCAACGCCCGCGAGTCGGTGATGCGCGTCGGGGACGCCGAGGTTGCACTGATCGACCCGGGTGCCGCGCGTGAGGAAGCGAGAAGGATCCTTGCCGGCCGGCGCTTCCGGTCGGAGCCGGTTCCGCGCCCGTTGAGGGGAGTGCTCGAGTGGGTAGGCGATCGGCTGAACGATCTCGCCACCTTCGTTGCCGACGCAGTGCGCCCGATTCCGGGCCCCACGTGGTCCGCGCTCGCCGCAATCGCCCTTGTGATAGTGGTGCTGCTGCTCGCCAGGTCGGTGAGGCGTCGGGACGGCAGGGTGCGGCGGCGCGGCCCCGAGGCGAGGGCCGACCGCCGAGCGGCGGATGACCCCGATGCGCTGGAGGTAGCCGCTGACGAAGCGGAGAGACGCGGCGACCTCTCGATGGCGCTGCGGTTGCGGTTCCGTGCAGGCCTCTTGCGACTCGACGGACGTGGCGTGATCGCGTTCAGACCTTCACTCACCACGAACGAGGTGAGGAGGCTGCTCGGGTCCGAGACGTTCGAGGAGCTAGCCGCTGTCTTCGAGGAGGTCGCGTACGGAGAACGCGAAGCGGAGCCCGGCGAAGTTGCCGCAGCGCGTGAATCCTGGAGGTGTCTTCTGAGAGATGCGGAGCGCACGCGGGAGCGCAAGACGTGAGCGGGTTCGGACATCTCCCGGCACCGGTACGGGTCGCCGTCGTTGTCGTGGGCGCGATCGTGGCCGTCAACCTCACGGCGCGCGTTCTCGTGCCGCCCGCAGGCAGCGTCGCACAGGGGGGTCGCAGCGGTTCTGCATACGCCACGGTGCCGGAAGGGCTTGCCGCCTACGCGGACCTGCTGCACCGGAACGGGTACCCCGTCGAGCGTCGAAGGGGACCCCTTCAGGATGGTCACCTCGATCCGAGATCGACGCTCTTGGTGATCGAGCCCGCAGCGGTCGCTCCCGAAGACGAGGCCGCAATGGCACGATTCGTCGGCGACGGTGGGCGACTGGTCATCGGTGGTCGTTCGCCTGGCCGCTTCCTCGATGGTCTCGGCAGCGAACCGCCCCGGTGGGATTCCGAAGCTCCGCTCGACTGGACCTCGGTGGATCCATCCCTCGCTCCGATAACCGAGGTAGTCGCGAGTGGCGACGGTGCGTGGATCGATCCGGGCGGGTCGCGTCCGCTGCTGGCGGCGCACGAGGGAAGCGTCGCCCTGTTGACCGTCGCCGAGGTGGGAAGCGGAGAGATCCTCTACCTGGCCGACGCAGCGCCGCTGGAGAACCGCGGCCTCGCCGCTGCCGACAACGCGGCGATGGCGCTCGCGCTCGCGGGCGAGGGCGCTAGGCCGGTGGTGTTTGCCGAAGGGGTGCACGGTTACGGTGCGTCCGGCGGATGGCGGGCGATCCCCGACACGTGGAAGCTCGCGCTGGGCGGACTCGCTGCGGCGGCGCTCCTTCTCATGTGGGCACGAGGTCACCGACTAGGTCCGCCCGAGCAGGTCTCGCGGCCGTTCCCCCCCGCTCGCAGAGAGCACGTGGTCGCTCTGGCGGCAGCAATCGCCCGCACTCGATCACACGCGGAGACAGCGGTGCCGCTGCAAGGAGCGGTGCGCCGACGCCTGGCTACGCGTTTCGGTCTCGCCCCCGACGCCTCGAACGACGACTTCGACCGAGCGGGCGTAGCGGCGGGGATGGATGAAGAAGAGCGCCGTGCCGCGTTCGAATCGGTCGAGACCCTGCAAGACCTGCTCGCGGCCGGCCGGGCGCTTGCCCGGCTGTCCGCCCCCTACGGAGGTGAGCGACGGTGAGAGAGCTCAGGGAGCGCATAGTGCGTGAGGTGCGCAAGGTCGTAGTCGGGCAGGATCACGTGATCGACGTGCTCCTCGCGGCCACGGCGGTCGGCGGTCACGTGCTGCTCGAGGGTGTGCCCGGCGTTGCCAAGACCCTGCTCGCTCATGCGTACGCGCGTGCGATCGGCGTCGAGTTCCGGCGGGTCCAGTTCACGCCCGACATGCTCCCCTCCGACCTCACAGGAACGATGACGCTGAGGCCGAGTGCATCGACGGCTGCTACGGGGGGAGCCGACGGTGACCTCGTGTTTCGTCGCGGCCCCGTGTTCACGAACCTCCTCCTCGCCGACGAGATCAACCGCACGCCCCCCAAGACGCAATCGGCGTTGCTCGAGGCGATGCAGGAGCAGCAGGCGAGCGTCGATGGTGTCAGTCACGCGCTGCCGGACCCGTTCGTGGTCGTGGCTACGCAGAACCCGATCGAGTACGAGGGCACGTACCCGCTTCCCGAGGCTCAGCTCGATCGCTTCCTGGCGAAGCTCGACGTCGGGTATCCCACCGAGCGTGACGAGGTAGCGGTGCTGCACCTGGGGCGTCGCGGCGTATCTCCGGCGACTCTCGACGACGTCGTCGCGGTGGTTTCCAGGGCAGACCTACTTGCGGCACGCGAGCAAGTCGACGCGACGACGGTCTCCGACGAAGTCGTCGAATACGCGGTCGCTCTCGTGCGACGCACCCGCGAGCTGCCGAGCATCGCGCTGGGAGCCAGCCCGCGGGCAGGGGTGCACTTGCTGGCAGCTGCGCGTGCTGCGGCGCGACTCACCGGACGCTCGTTCGTGATCCCTGACGACGTAGTCGCTGTGGCGCCCGCGGTGATGCGGCACCGGTTGTTGTTGCGCCCGGAGGCCGAGCTCGAGAGGTACAGCCCCGACGACGCGGTACGCGCTGCGATCGGTTCGGTGCCCGTTCCCCGATGAATCACACAGGGAGCTCGCGACGGAGAATCGGCTTCCGATTCGGTGGGAGCGCATCTTCTCGGCCCCGCCGGACCACCAACCGGCGCTCTTGCGCAGGGTGGCTTGTGGGTCATGCCGACCCGGCGTCGCTGTGGAAGCGCAGGCGGCTGGCACTATTCGCGGTCGGAGCCGAACAACGCCGACTGTCGGGCCGGTGAGCGCTCCATGAGCCCGACTGCGAGGGCGGCGGGTGTGCTCGCAGCACTGTCGCTCATGGCTTTGGCCATCCCGGTAGGCGCCGTGCTTGTTGCCATCGGGTTCGTCGCCGTGCTGATGATCGCTGACGGCGTCGCTGCGCGGCAGCGTCCGCAGGTCCGAAGGTCGATGCCGCCGATGCTGTCGCGCTCGGTGCCCGCGAGTCTCGTGGTGGAGATCATCGGTGGTGACGATCCGCGGGTGCGCGTGCGCCAGCCTGCGGTACCCGACCTGTGCATCGACCCCTCCGAGGCCGATGGTCGGCTCGATGCGACGGTTGTTGCGCGCAGGCGCGGCAGGCACTCACTTCCCGAGGTGGCGGTGGCGCGCACCGGGCCGCTAGGTCTCGCGACGCGCTGGTTTCAAGGTGCGGACGCAGCGGAGGTGATCGTCTTCCCCGATGTTCCCGCGGCGCGCCGGCTGGCACTGGCTGTGAGGCGCGGCACGTTTCGCGAGCAGGGAAGACTGCGCAGAGGACCGCTCGGTCTGGGAACGGAGTTCGAATCAGTTCGCGACTATGTGCCGGACGACGACATACGGCAGGTGAACTGGACGGCAACCGCACGCATCGGGCGTCCGATGAGCAACCAGTACCGGATCGAACAGGACCGCGACGTCGTCTGCCTACTCGACGCCGGACGGCTCATGGGAGCGCCGATCCGCGATATGACTCGACTCGACGCGACGATCGACGCTGCGACGGCGGTCGTGCTCGTTGCCGACGAGATGGGCGATCGCAGCGGGGTTATCGCGTTCGACGCCGAGGTGAGACGGCGGGTGGTTCCGCGACACCATGGTGGCGATGCTGTCGTGCGAGCGATCTTCGATCTGGAGCCGCGCTCGGTGGACAGCGACTACGACCTGGCGTTCCGCAGCGTCGGCGGTTCGAAGCGTTCACTCGTCATGGTGCTGACCGACCTGTTCGACGAAGCCACGGCGCGATCGCTCATCGCGGCGGTGCCTGTGCTGGCGCGGCGCCATGCGGTAGTGGTGGCGTCGGTTCGCGATTCGGATCTGGATGCGGCGGTGAGCACTCCGCCCAGCTGCGCGCGCGACGTCTCTGCCGCCGTCGTGGCGCTCGATCTTCTCGACGCGCGCGAACGTGTCGGAGCCGAGCTGCGAGCTGCGGGAGCCGTGGTGGTGGAAGCGCTGCCGGCGCGCCTAGGCGAGGCGTGCGTGGGCGCTTACCTACGACTGAAGGAGCGTGCCCGCCTGTAGCCGGGGGCGCCGATCGGCATCGGCGACCACCCTGTGCCGGTCGCTCGCGTAGCGGCGGGCGCAGGGCAGGAGGTTCGCGCTTTGTCAAGCGGCGAGCGCGGTCCTCACGCAGGACCGGCCGAACGGCCGCGCCACAGAACCAGTGCCCAGAAGAGCGCTCCCAGAGAAGCGCCGATAGCAAGCGCCGCCGGTAGGCCGAGGCCCGCCGGCGTGACGAATCCCTCGACGATCCCTGCCACGACCAGCCACACGGCGGTGCCTAGCACGAGCTGGATCGCGACGCGCGCCTCGTCTCTCAGCGCGTCGCCCCGTGGTCGGTAGCCGGGATCGACGAGCGCCCACCCGACGCGCAGGCCGGCGGCACCCGCGACGACGATGCAGGACATCTCGAGAATGCCGTGGGCGGTGATGAGCTCGAACAGGGTGCGGCCGTTGCCGGCGCCGATCGACAGACCCGCAACCGCACCGAGGAGAACGCCGTTCTGTATCAGCACGAGCGCCGTGCCCAGGGAGGCGAGGATGCCTCCCGCGAACGCGAGCATCGCCACACGAAGGTTGTTGGTGAGCACCTGCCCGGCGAGGGCCGCCTCCCGGTCTGCAGCGATTCCGAGGTCGACGCCGGGGTCGCGCGGTTCGGTGACTGTTCGGTACTGCGCGGGCACGAGCCCTGACGCGGGGCCCGGGTCGCGCCACGCCCAGAAGCCGGCGAGCAGCGTCGGCCCGAAGAGGAGCAGAGCTGCCACGGCCAGCGGGCGGGGCCGTTCGGCGATTCGGCGCCAGTATCCCGTAGTGAAGAAGTGGAGCAGAGCCCCGTGCTCGGTGGCGGAGGTGTAGACGGTATGGCGGGAGCGATCCACCAGCTGCTCCAGCCTCCCGAGCACAGGGTCGCCGGCGAAACGTCGGCGTGCCAGGGCCAGGTCCGCGACGGCGGAGCGGTAGGCGGCTCCGAGGCGGCGCACCCCATCGGCACCGAGGCGTTCGGGTCGGCGTCCCGCCCGGTCTACGAGGTCCTCGAGCTCATTCCAGGCAGGTGATCGGTCGGCGACGAACGCGTCTAGGTTGATCGCATGCTCCTCGATGACAGCATCACGATCTCGACTCCCGAGGGGATCGAGATCGATCTCGTGCTGGCAGGTCTCGGGTCACGGTTCTTGGCCACGCTCCTCGACACGCTCATCCAGGCCGGAGTCATTGTCGCGCTCGCAGTTGCGCTCGGCGTGCTCGGCGGAGGGTTCGCCGGGGAGGGCGCCGGCGGATGGGCCGAGGCGTTCTTCTACCTGAGTGTCTTCCTGGTCGTGTTCGGCTATCACGTTGCCTTCGAGACCCTGGTGTCGGGACGCTCACCGGGCAAGCGGGCTGCGGGAATTCGCGTGGTGCGCCTCGGAGGCGAGCCGGTCGGGTTTCTCGCCAGCGTGATTCGCAACACCGTCCGCCTGCTCGACTTCCTGCCGTTCCTGTACGGCACCGGCATGGTCGCGATTGTTGCCAGCGAGAAGAACCAGCGCGTCGGCGACATCGCTGCGGGAACCCTCGTCGTGCGCGAGCGCTCAGGGGGAGTGGGGAACCCTGCGCAGGTGGCCCTGTGGACTTCGAGCATCACCGTGACGTCCGAAGCGGTAGCGACATGGGACGTCAGCGCGATCACCGCAGACGAGCTCCGGGTGATTCGGCACTTCCTCGACCGCCGGCTCCAGCTCGCATGGGATCCCCGCGCACGCCTGGCGTGGGAGCTCGTGTCGAGGCTCGGCCCGAAAGTGGCGGGGGCTCCTGCGAACGTTCACCCGGAGTACCTCCTGGAGGGGATCGTCGTAGCCAAGGCCGCCCGCTCCTGACGGCGCTCCGCCGTCCCGCCCCACCTCGAGATAGCCAGGTCGCGCGGTGGGGGTGCGCGGCTCTGTCCCATCTCGGCGAAGGGGGGCGGGACGGGGTACGGGATGGGGAGCCGACGATGTCTGCGTACTCTGGTGGGGTGGCGATGACGCAACCGACGTCTGCGACGCTGGATGTGCGCGATCTGCGCATCATCGGCGTGGGAGTCCTCGGCCTTGCCGCTGCCTGGCCGGCCTTGCCGGTGCACCCGCCGCTCGCCTGCCCGCTGCTTGCGATCACCGGAGTGCCGTGCCCTCTCTGCGGAATGACCCGGGCCGTGGTGGCAGCGGTGCACGGAGACCTCGCGGCGTCGCTGCGCTACAACCCGGCGGGGTTGATCGTGATCCTCGTCATCGTGACGCTGCTTGTCACACCGCGGCTACGCCGAGTCACTCTCGCGTGGTGGCTGCTTCCCGCAGTCGGGCTGCTCCTGTGGGCCTGGAACATCACCCTCAACCCCACGTTCTGACTCGGCTTCGGCGTCGCCCCAATGAGCGCCGGACGCTGTCAGGGGCCAGGAGCGCCTGCGATTCCCGGTAGGCACAACGCGTTCGATGTCGTCATGAGCGCGAGGCTCGCGATTGTCAACAGGACGCGCTCCGAACTCGTTGTCGCGCGATCGAAGCTGTTGCGCGGGTAGCCGTTCGGAGACACCCTCGACATTTCCCCTGCAGCCGAGGCTCCGGTCGACGGCGGGTGAGATGGTTGCCGTCGTCAGTCGTCGACTTCGCGCCGGCCCTCGATTGCACGACCGAGTGTGATCTCGTCGGCGTACTCCAGGTCTCCTCCTACGGGAAGCCCGCTCGCGATGCGCGTGACCTTCAACTCGACCGACTTGAGCAGTCGTGCGAGGTACATGGCTGTTGCCTCCCCCTCGATGTTCGGATTGGTGGCGAGGATTACCTCCTCAACGCCCTCATCGGCGATTCGCGCCAACAGCTCGCGGATTCGCAGCTGCTCCGGTCCGATGCCCTCTATCGGTGAGATGGCGCCCTGCAGCACGTGGTAGCGGCCGCGGAACTCCGCTGTGCGCTCCACGGCCACGATGTCGCGCGGGTCTTCGACTACGCAGAGGAGAGACGAGTCGCGCTTGTCGTCGCTGCAGAAGGCGCAGAGCTCCCCTTCGGAGATGTTGAAGCAGCGACGACACCACGACACCCTCTCCTTGGCGTCGATGATCGCATGAGCCAGGCGTTTGGCATCTTCTGCGGGGATCTTCAGCAGGTGGAAGGCGACGCGCTGGGCCGACTTGGGGCCGATGCCCGGCAGCCTGCCGAGCTCATCGATTAGCACCTGAACTGGAGCGGCGTAGACCGACATGCTCAACTCGTCTCTGTCTTGTTACGTGCGTCGGGAGCGCATCTCTACTCGCGCGGGCGTTCCTCGACGATCTCCGCCCCGAGCTCCGCTTGAAGCATCGCCGTCGGCTCGAACAGCCCCGCGCCGGCGGGAGCATCGACGAGCTCGGAGAGGTCGATCGGGTCTTCGCCGGTGCCGTCGGTCCCGGCCACGTCGCCCTGGTCGCCGGAGCTACCGGCTGTGGTTGCGCCGCGTGGGCCGCCGCCGCGTGGCTTCGGCCGGTTCGGTGCGGCCATCCGTCGAGCGGCCGCCGGAGCTGGATCGAGACCATCCGAGGTGGCGAAGTCGTGCTTGCGAAGCTTGAACTGCGGGCGGCTACCGAGACGCTCCGCGAGCGCTCCGCGGATCGTGTCGGCTTCGGTGCGGAAGCGGTTGCGAATCGCGTCGATGCGTTGGTGAGGGACGCCGAACACGATGACGCCCCCCTCCACCGCTATCGGCTGGGCATCTTGGATGGCGGCGCGAAGCGGTGGGCTGAGCGCTCCCAGCGCATCGGGCCAGGCCTCGATCACGTCGTCGATGTCGAGCGGTAGAACGGACTCGTCGGTGGTCGCGGCCGGATCGCCTTGCGGTGATGCGGAGCGTGGTTGCGCGCCTTGCGCCGCAGCGCTTGCTCCGTGCGCCGCTCCATGTTCGGGCGCCGCGGTGCGCTCGGTTCGGAATGCACCGAGAGAGCGGCGCGGGCCTCCCGCCGGCCGGGACGCGCTCTCCGACTCTCCGTATTCGGGAGGGGGCTCCGAGGAAGTTCCGCGCGATGTCGAGCGGGGCGCAGGGCGAGAAGGGCTCCCGATGCCGGCTCTGCCGGGTCGTTCTCGATCCGCGCTCCCCGAACGAAGCTCGGCGACTAGGTGCTCCAGAGCGTCGACCCGGTCCTCGAGTGAGCCGCCACCGGTGTCGCGCCGGGTGAGCCGGAGGATCGCGACTTCGAGTACGAGCCGTGGGTCGGGCACGGCAGGACCTCGGATGTCGACGATCGCCCGGCCGAGCGTCTCGATGCCGCGAGTCAGCAGTGGGCGCCCGAGCGCAGCGGCAAGCGAAACCAGGCGCTCTGCTTCCTCGGCGGGTCCGTCGTGCGGCACTCGCCCGCCGGCGGCATCGAGGACGAACGCGTCGCGCATGGTGCGGAGCAGGTCGTCGGCGATCTGGCGAGGGGCGACGCCGTCGGCAAGCGTGGCAGCGAGACCGAGCAGCGCACCGGCGCCATCTTCCTGCGCGACAGCGTCGAGGATCACGATTCGGCGCTCGAACGGTGTGTCACCGAGGGCATCGCGCACGAGTGCGGCGTCGAGGTGACGGTCTACGCCGAGTGCTAGAGCCTGGTCGAGAAGGGAGAGCGCGTCGCGCGCAGATCCCGCCGCGCGACGGACGACGACATCGAGGACGTCGTCGTCGGGTTCCACGCCCTCGCGCTCGAGGACGTCGGTGAGGAGTCCCATGAGCTGGTCGTGGGTGAGCAGAGCGAATTCGAAGTGCTGCGTGCGCGAGCGGATGGTCGGGAGCACCTTGCCGGGGTCGGTGGTCGCAAGCACGAAGACGACGTGCTCGGGGGGCTCTTCGAGCGTCTTGAGCAAGGCGTTCGACGCGGCGGCACTCAGCATGTGCACCTCGTCGACGATGTACACCTTGTTGCGGGAGGTTGCACCGAGGCCGAGGCCGACGCTCTGGATGAGGTCTCGGATGGCATCGACGCCATTGTTCGACGCAGCGTCGAGCTCCGACATGTCGTAGAACGTGCCGGCGGCGATTGCCTCGCAGTTCGCGCACTCGCCGCACGGTTCGCCGTCGTCGCCGAGGTGCAGGCAGTTGAGCGCCTTCGCCAAGAGGCGCGCCGTAGTGGTCTTACCAGTACCACGTGGCCCGGAGAACAGGTACGCGTGCCCGAGCCGCTCCTCGCGGACCGCGTTGCACAGGGCAGTGCTCACATGCTCCTGGCCGACGAGGCCGGCGAAGCGCTGCGGCCGGTGCCTGCGGTAGAGCGACTGGTGTGCCACGGGGTGACTCTACCGAGGCGCAGCGACACGTGAGCGAGTCACCCGGGCGGACATGAGGGACGCGCCGGTGGCCTCGCATCCTCCGCCCGAGAGGTGGCCCGCCCGCAGACCGGACAGGCGACCCGGCGGCACCCGGGAGCACCCGCTGAGAGCTGCTTCCTTCCGGACCTGACTCGGTTCACGGGATCCCGTCGCGCCGGACCCGGCCTACTGCGGGCGGACCGCCTCTCGGGCGGCGAACAAGGCAGCGTACCCGACCGGTCAGGGCGCGCGACCGGTGGGTCGATGCGGGAGCGCGGCTTGCGGAACGGGGAGCCTTGTAGGATCGCATCCCCGGGAGGGATGCGAGAGCGGCCGAATCGGCACGCTTGGAAAGCGTGTGTGGGGCAACCCACCGTGGGTTCGAATCCCACTCCCTCCGCCACAGCACCACTCCCTCCGCTCCGACAGGGGTGACTGTGCCCCTTTCGAACTTGATCCCGCCCGACCGCCTCCAGGCGTAGCCTTGACGACATGTCGCAGGACCGGATCACCGTCGAAGCCGACAAGATGGGCGGCATTCCGTGCATCCGTGGCCTTCGGATCCCGGTGGCGACGGTGGTCGGGATGGTGGCAGATGGCATGACCGCCGCCGAGATCGTCGCAGAGCTGCCGTCGCTCCAGGTCGAGGATGTCGAGGCAGCGCTTCGGTTCGCAGCTGACGCTGTGCTCGAACGTGAGCTACCGCTGCGCAAGCCGGCGTGAAGTTTCTCGTCGACCACAACCGCTCGCCGCGGCTCGCCGAATCCTTGCGGGCAGCTGGGCACGATGCCGTGCACACCGGTGAGCTCGGTCTCGAACGCGCCTCGGACACCGACCTCTTCGATCTCGCGGCGGCCGAAGGTCGCGTCATCGTCTCGGGTGACACCGACTTCTCCGCGATCCTCGCCAGCAGGAGAGTGGCATCGCCCTCGGTCATTTTGATGCGACTCCGTAGGCATCGCCGCGAGGCTGAACAGGCTGCGCTGTTGCTGGCGAACCTCGACGCGATCGAGGCAGAACTCGCTGCAGGTGCGATCGTCGTTCTGCTCGACGACCGCATCCGACTACGCCGGCTACCGCTCGGTGACCAGGAGTCGGATCGGTAGGTCCGGGTTCGAAAGAGATCCCACTCCCTCCGCCATTGTGATGTCTGAATCGGCCTCCTCGCCGAGAAGGGTCCGAATGCGGCGGTCAAGGGTTCGAAAGAGATCCCACTCCCTCCGCCAGGATCTGGCCTGTGAGGATCGGCGATACGCTTGGTGCCGTGACCGCGAGCTTCGAAGATGAACGCGGTGTGGATCGTCGGCAGATACGCGAGCTGCTCGCCCTCAGCCCGGCGGAGCGGGTCGATCGCCTCGTCGCGATCGTAGCGGTATGGGTCGCGATCCTCGCTCGGTCGGGTAGGTCACTGGGCGGACGATGACCTTCGATCCCCGGCCGATCTGCGCTGCGCTGACGGGCGAGAGTGTCAGGTTCGTCGTCATCGGCGGCTTTGCCGCCGCAGTCCACGGTTCGCCGCTGCCGACCTCGGATGTCGACATCGTTCCGGCGCGGGACGGCGACAACCTCGAGCGGCTCGCGCGAGCGCTCATTCGACTCAACGCACGACTTCGGACGGAGTCAGAACCCGTCGATGTTCGCATCGACGCAGCGTTCCTTCGCGCAATGCCGTTCATGTTGAACCTGGTGACCGACTATGGCGATGTCGATCTCACCTTCGAGCCGGCCGGGCGCCTCGCGGGTTTCCAAGGGTGGGACGCTGGGGCGATCGACGTCGAGATCGCGCCGGAGCTCGTGGTGCGTGTCGCGGCCCTAGATGACATAATCGACTCGAAGCGCGCAGCCGGCCGCACCAAGGACCAGTTCGCACTCCCGTTTCTCGAGTCGTTGCGCGACGCGATCCTGAGCCGTGGTAGTGATCCGAGCGTGTAGATCAGGGTACGCATGGGATCCCACGTCGCCCGCTCTGCGGTGGTGGTGGGTTCGTCGACGTGGAGGGGGGTCGACGAGATGCGTTTGCGTTACACGTGTCGGAGGGCAGTTCCGCGCGCGTGAGCCACAGGTGCCGTCCACCGCCCGAGCGAGCAGCGAGGTCTTGGCCGGAGGCTAAGACGCGATGTCGTCCAGGAAGGGCACGACTGTCTTCAGGAAGTCATTCTGGTTCGGAGTGGCGGCAAGAGGATCGCAGTGCGCGTAGGTGCTCGCCCGATCAACGATCGTGAGCTGGTTCGACGGCAGGCCCGACTGCTCTGCGAGCGCGGTTGCGGCGTCCACAACGCGTTGGTTGCCCAGTGACGTGGCGAACGCGTAGATAGGAATGTGCAGGTCCTTGCCGTGGATGGCGTGAACGTCGAGTACGTCGTCAGCGGGATTGGCGATCCCGCCGTTCACAGCAGCCGCGTCGAGTGACAGCCTCCCGGGGTGGTACCAGGACGTACCGTCCATGCCCTCGATGCCGGCGAACGCGGCCGCGGCGCGTTCGACCGGGGTGATTCCGTCGTTGTGCCAGCCGCGCGGATTGCCGCTTGCGGCCAGCTCCCCGATGTGCATCTGGACGAGCTCGAGGCTGGGCGGCCCGGTCTCGACGTCGAGCGCGTACCCGTACTGGGCCTTGTTGGTCGGACGCACCGGTGGCTTGAGCATCTCCGGGAAGAGATCCCAGCGGTAGGCGAGGCTCACCGCGTCGGGGTCGTAGAGCACGGCCGTCGAGCCCAGAGCGTTGAACACGCCCGCCGCCCAGGGCAGACCGAGCCCGACGAGATCGATGAACGGAGAGCCCGTCGAGAGCTCCTGGAGTCGCGCGTTCGCGTCGCTGACGCTGATCGGTGCGCCAGGTCCGCTACCGCCGTCGATCAGTACGAGCCCGTCGAGGTCATCACCGCCGGAGACTCCGTCGAAGTCCCACGTTGCGTACGCGGTCGCGATCGTGCCGCCGAGCGAATGGCCCCCGAGCACGACCTTGCCGCCAAGACGCTTCGCTTGTTCGACGACTCGACGAAGGTCTCCGATGGCCACGCTCATGCCCCATTCGCGCGCGAACGCGACCGACGCGTCGGCAGGCGCGGCGAAGTGGGGTTGGATGCTCGGATCCGAGAACCAGCCCAGGTAGTAGTCGAACGCCTGCTGTTGCGTGTCCTTGCCCGTGATGTAGTCGTCGAGGGCAGAGTGATCTTCGAGGAGATTCTCGCGACGGTCGATCGACCAGACCTGCCAGCCCGGCAGCCCGTCGACGATTGCCTCGGCATCGAGCCGGAAGTACGCCGCTCCGCCCGAGGTTCCCGGTTCCAGCACCAGGACGTTCTTGGCGTCTTGCGGGCCGACCTCGAGCACGCGGACCTGGTTGTACTTCGCGGGGCCTGGACCGGTTACACCCGTCATCGTGACGACACGTTGAGCGGGCGCCGATCCATTGCCCGGCGCAGCCGTCGTGGCAGAGCTCTCCGGCGAGGTCCCAGAGGAGGATCCCGACGAGCTGCATGCGGAGAGGATGCCGAGCGCGAGAACGACGCCGACCGCCACGACTCGCCTCGCTGCGGGCTGCACATGGATCCAGTACTCGCGCTTGCCGTGCCACCTGGACATTCACACCCCCGACGAGCTTGTTTGCATCAGTGCGCGCGTGGACACCTTAGTGACGGCGACGAGCGCGAAGCGTCTGTCCGACGCTCGCCGAGAACCGGCTCACCGGGGCCGGCGGTACGATGAGCTCCGTGCCCATGGACGCCCGTTTCGAGGTCGAACGCGGTGTCGACCCCAGGCTCTCCGGGTGGATGGGCATCGCACTGGAGGAGGCCCGCTGCGCGATCGACCACGGCGACGTACCGGTCGGTGCCGTGGTGGTGAGGCTCGATACGGGCGAGGTCGTTGCCAGACGTCACAACGAACGCGAGCGCACCGCCGATCCGACCGCGCATGCAGAGGTGCTCGCACTTCGCGCCGCGGCAGGAGTCGTGGGCGGGTGGCACCTCGACGGGTGCGCGCTCGTCGTGACACTCGAGCCGTGCCCGATGTGCGCCGGCGCTGCTTGGGCCGCGCGCGTCGACGTCGTTGCCTTCGGAGCCGCCGACCCCAAGGCGGGGGCCGTGGGGAGCCTGTACAACCTTGCTGCCGATCAGCGTCTGAACCACGAAGCCGTCGTGGTCGCCGGAATCAGGGCCGACGAGTCGTCGGCGCTGCTGCATGAGTTCTTCGAGAGCCGCCGCTGAGGCGTGGCTCGAAGGTTCGAGTCGTCGTTGCGTGCGAACCCCGCCTGCATGCTCGACGGCGGGAACTGTAGGCGCTTGCCGTATCATCTCCCCCCGGAGGGATGCGAGAGCGGCCGAATCGGATGGTCTCGAAAACCATTGTGCCTCCGGGCACCGTGGGTTCAAATCCCACTCCCTCCGCCATTGCCGCTGCAGTTCGGGAGGCCGGTCCGCGAGGGCCGGTCCTCTGCGCGCGGAGCTACGCGTCAGGCGCGCGGCCGAGGTTGGCGTATATCTCCCTGGTCGCACTCGATCGGTTGAGCGTGTAGAAGTGCAGCCCCGCAACGCCGCCGTCGAGGAGATCGCGGCAGAGCTCCGTGGCGGCTTCCACTCCCACGCGACGCACCGCTTCGGGGTCGTTCTCGACGGCGCGTAGTCGGGCTTCCAACCGGGCGGGGAAGTCGGCGCCGGACATCTCGGCCATTCGCTTGACCGACTTCGCGTTCGTGACCGGCATGATGCCGGGGATCAGGGGTGTGGTAACGCCCAGAGCGCGCATCTCGTCGGCGAAGCGGAACCACACGTCGGCTTCGAAGAAGAGCTGTGACACTCCGAAGTCGGCGAGCGCGAGCTTCTCGGCCTGGCGGCGCCGGTCGTCGGCGCGGTTGGTGGATTCAGGATGGCCCTCGGGGTGAACTGCGACTCCGATCGCGAAGTCGCCGACGTCACGAAGGAGCGCGACCAGGTCGGTGGCGAAGCCCAGCTCGCCCGCCGGCAGGTCCAGGTCGCGTGGTGGATCGCCGCGCAGGGCGAGGATGTTCCGTACGCCCACCTCGCGGTAGCGGGCGACGATGCTCACGAGCTCGGCGCGAGTGTGCGCCGCACACGTGAGATGCGCCATCGGCACCATCGTCGTGTCGCGCAGGATCCTCACGACGAGGTCGTGAGTGCGTTCCCGCGTTGCGCCGCCGGCACCGTAGGTGACAGAGACGAAGGAAGGTCGCAACGGCTCGAGCTCGCGCAGCGCCCTCTCGAGCTGTGCTTCCGCCTCCGGAGTCTTCGGAGGGAAGAACTCGAATGAGAACGTCTGCTCGTGTTCGAGGATCTGCGAGATGTTCGCGTGCACTCTCCGCCTCACCTGAGGTCTCCGGATCTGCGTGAGCCTACCGGCAGTGCCCGAATAGGGCTCAGACGGGTAATGCAGCAGGGCCCGCTCGATCCGCGGCCCAAGCGTGCGCGCTCAGGTGCGTGCCCCGCGGAAGTGGCGCAAGCGCAGGGAGTTGGTTACGACGAAGACGCTCGAGAAGGCCATCGTGCCCGCAGCGATCATCGGATCGAGGAGGCCGAACGCGGCCAAGGGAATCGCGGCCACGTTGTAGGCGAAGGCCCAGAAGAGGTTGCCTCTGATCGTCGCGAGGGTGCGTCGCGACAGCGCGACGGCGTCGGCGGCCGCGCGCAGGTCGCCGCTGACGAGCGTCAGGTCGCTCGCCTCGATCGCCACGTCGGTGCCTGTGCCGATCGCGATGCCGAGATCGGCCTGAGCAAGAGCCGGAGCGTCGTTGACTCCATCGCCTACGAATGCGACGCGCCGACTTTCTTCCTGCAGCGACTTGACTACGTCCACTTTGTCGCCGGGCATCACGCCGGCGAAGACGCGGTCTATCCCCACCGATGCGGCGACGGCCCTGGCTGCAGGCTCCTGGTCGCCGGTTACCATCACGGTCTCCAGGCCGAGGTCGTGGAGCAGGGCAATCGCATCTACCGAGGTCGGCTTCACCGTGTCGGCGACCACGAGTACGCCGCGCGCGGTGCCGTCCCAGCCTGCGTACACGACCGTGCGCCCTGCCGCCGCAGCCTCATCTGCTGCATCGTCGAGCGAGGCCGGCACCGCGTCGAACAGGGAGCGCCTACCAACGACGACGCTCCGACCGTCGATCACAGCGCGCACACCCACGCCCGCCTCGTTCGCGAACGATGTCGGGGGCGTGAGCACGGCGCCGCGGTCGCGCGCCCCCGAAGCGATCGCCTTCGCGATCGGGTGCTCCGATGCCTCTTCGGCGGAGCCGGACAGGTGCAGGAGGTCGCTGAGCGAGACAGCGTCCGCGACGACCACGTCGACGAGACGCATCCTGCCCTCGGTGATCGTGCCGGTCTTGTCGAGCGCGACAGCGTCGATCCGGCGCGTCGCCTCCAGCACCTCCCCGCCTCTGATCACGATGCCGAGCTGGGCACCGCGTCCGGTGCCAACCATGATCGCCGTCGGTGTCGCGAGGCCGAGCGCGCACGGGCAGGCGATGATGAGTACCGCGACGGCTGCCGTGAAGGCATCGCTCGCCGGGTGGCCGGTTAGCAGCCATCCGGCGAGTGACGCGAATGCGATCACGATCACGATCGGCACGAAGACGGCCGACACACGATCGGCCAGGCGTTGCACCGGCGCTTTGGTCCCCTGGGCTTCCTCGACCATGCGGGAGATCTGAGCTAGTGCGGTCTCGCTGCCCACGCGTGTCGCCTCCACGACGAGACGGCCCGAGGTGTTGATCGTCGCACCGAACACGGTGTCGCCGGGCGAAACCTCGACCGGCACCGGCTCGCCGGTGAGCAGTGCCATGTCGACGGCGGACGCGCCGTCGACGACCTTGCCGTCAGTCGCGATCTTCTCGCCGGGCCGCACCGCGAACCGGTCTCCGACTTCGAGGCTCGCGATGGGGATCTCGTCGCCGTTCTCCAGCGTCGCCGTCTTCGCTCCGAGGGCCAGGAGCGCTCGCAGTGCCGCACCGGCGCGACCGCGGGCGCGCGCCTCGAACCAGCGGCCGAGCAGGATGAGCGTGATGATGACCGCGGCCGTCTCGAAGTACGTGCTGGGCACGTCGGCGTTGATGTCGCCGGCACCGCTCGCTCCCGACTCCGCGGCGCCGAGGAAGATGACGGCGACCGCAGACCACGCGTACGCAGCAGCGGTGCCGAGCGAGACGAGGGTGTCCATCGTGACGGCGCCATGGCGCAGGTTCGCTACTGCCACGCGATGGAAGATCCACCCGCTTGCGACTACAACCGGCGTCGCCAGAGCGAATGCGAGCCACTGCCACCCGTCGAATTG
>Ga0172375_10005134_pt1 | contig 19029 bp, 17 predicted proteins | sample LakKiv1m_FD_114537 | JGI IMG/M metagenome (GOLD analysis project Ga0172375, IMG submission 114537) | Freshwater microbial communities from Kabuno Bay, South-Kivu, Congo - kab_092012_11.1m | ecosystem: Environmental > Aquatic > Freshwater > Lake | place: Democratic Republic of the Congo...
GCTAATCCAGTAGCAACACCTACGCAATTTTGCTCAGCTATTCCTAAAGAATAAAATCTTTCAGGATATTTTTTTGCAAATGAACTTATTTTTATAGAGTTAGTGATATCAGCTCCAATAGCTACAGCATTTGCGTTTCGTTCACCGGCTACTAATAATCCTTCACCAAATCCTTCGCTTGTTGATTTATACCCTCTGTTTGTTAATTGCAGATTCTTCATTTGTATTGCAAATATATAAAAAAACCGTCTGTGGATTTCACAGACGGTTTAGTGATTTTTTAGGTTTGAACTATTTCAACGCAAACTTAATAGGAAGAATAAATTTTACTGCTGTTGCTATGCCATTTTTTGTTCCCGGTTTCCAAAGTTTTGACATTAGCTTAACCAAACGAGTTGCTTCTTCGTTGCAACCACCGCCAATACCTTTATTAATTTTTATGTTTGAAATTTCTCCGTTTACTTCTACAACAAATTCAACATACACTTTTCCTGAAATACCTGCTTGTTTTGCGGCTTCCGGATACTTCATGTTATTCAGAATGAAAGTTTTCATTGCGTTATCACCTCCGATAAATGTCGGTTGTGTTTCTGCTATTTGAAGACTTTCGTCTTTTGAAGATTCTGGCGACTTCTTTTTAGCAAATGAAATATTTTGTTTTTCGCAAGATTTTACGGGAGAATAAGAGTATGAATAAGAGGCTCCTGTGGCATTTACATTTCCATTCGAATAGGAAGTACTGGTTGCTCTTGTATTTCCAATTGCATAATCACTCACTTTATCAGGCAATGGCAAAGGTTGTTTAACAGTCACCTGTTTTCCGCCTATGTTTCTTACCATTGAATCAATTGCAATGAACGATGTGTAATTTGTTAACAGATTGTATTTTAACCCGAGTGCTGTTATTTCTTTCTGAAGTTGTGGGTCGTTGCCACCAGCACTGTTGAAATCATCAAGGTTACGAATTTTTTGTCTTGCCCATAAATATTTAAGCGCAGTATTGTTTTGGAATGGTGCACAGTTGCCAACATCCACTATATAATTAAAATCTTTAGTCCCTGTTTTTCCTGTTACGGTAATCGTTCCTTTTAATTCGCCTTTCCATTTTCCGATAATAACGATAGGTCTTTCGGCAAGTACATCAGGAATATTTCCGGGCTCAACTTCGTAGGCATCAAAGCCACTGTATTTAACTTTAACATCTGTTAATACCGGATTCTGAATATATTTTCTGAAAGCATCTGCTTTTGCTATTGCATCAGCTTCATTCGTAACAACAAAAGGTTCACCCATTCCAACGTGTGCGATTCCTTCGATGATAAAGCGATTGACAGAAGAACCTATTCCAAATGCAAAGAAGTTTGCTTTATTTAAATTGTCTTTTATAAGTTGGAATGATTCTTTCTCCACTGTTACATAACCATCAGTAGCAATTACAAATGAGCGAGAGAATCCTTCTGCTTTTTCAATTGACATGGCTTTTTTTAATGCAGGTAACAATTCGGTTCCACCACCACCTTGTTGCTTTTCAATCATATCAATTGCTTTCGTTAAATTGTCAGATGTTGCCGGAACAGACTTCTCTGAGAATACACTTGATCCACCTGCAAAAAGCATCACATTAAATTTGTCAGTTGTTCGTAGATTTCCAATCAAATTCTTTAATAATTTTTTTGATGTTTCAACGGGATAACCAGACATAGAGCCAGAAACATCCATGATGAAAATATATTCGCGTGGAGGAATCTGATCATCAGTAGGGCGAACTGGTGGCTGAATCATGGTTAGAAAAAAGTTTTCTTTGTCGCTTTTGTATAACAGTGTTCCTGTTTGAATTTGATTATCTGCTAAACGATATTGAACAATGTAATCCTTATTGCCACTATATTTTTCAGTTTCTTTTAATTTTATGGAACTTGCAGTTTTAGTATCATAGCTCATATTTACTTCGTGTGAAGGACAACGAACGTCACGTATTACCATTCCTGCTTCAATATGAGTATTAATATCTATAGTAGAAGTTGGCTTAACACCTTCGTGAGTGTAAGGGTTTGAAACCCATTTATCATTTGCACTTGCTGTTGCTTCGGGTTGATTTGAATATCGTGGGCCAACTACTGTGGGATAAGCAAATTCATAAACGCCTTCTTCGGGAACCAACAATTCAGTATATCTCATTTCTAATTTGATAGTATCTCCTGGCATTATATTAGCCACATTCATTTGGAAAACATTCGGGCGTTGTTGTTCAAGTAATGATGCGCTTTTCCCTTCAATTTTTGCTTGTTCGTAATTCTTACGTGCTTGCTCTTTTTCTTGTATTTGTGCAACCAATAAGCGATTACCAATGGTCATCTGCATACTATACACAGCAGCTCTGGTTGAAGCAGGAAAAATATAGGTTGCTTCAATGGGTTTTTTTCCACTATTAATATAAACCTGACCTACTTTTACATCAGCGATGACACCGGCAATATTAACATCTACTTTAGTGCTTTTTAATGGCAGCTGATCGACGCTGGGGTCATCACTTTTTACAAAAAAATAAGGCGACAAGGTTTTATCGTCTTTATCTTTTGTAGGTTCTCTTAACCAGCCAGAAGCTGATTGTTGCTTTGAAATTAAAATTGTTGGAACTGCTCCGAGTGTAATTACACATATCAGGGTGAGCAATACGCTTGTTTGTGAAATAAAAATTAACTTTTTCATGGCTTTAAATTTTAGATAAATAATAAATAAATTTCTCACTAGATGGAAAACTTTTAAAATTCCATAAATGATTTTCATAAAGTTAACATAAAGATATATCATCGGAGCTCTTAATAAAACCATAATTAAGGTAACGGCAGTATTTGATAAGTAAAAGGTAGCCTTGAGTCAGTTATCGGTAATTTTAATGTCACAATGCTTAAAAATAATTAGTTTTGTAAAAAAAACAGTATGAATTTAAAAAACACCTTGGTAGCTTTTTTGCTTTTTTTTAGCATTGGTTTATTTGCACAAGATAAAAATCAAGAAGCAGATTTGAATGCTTTTTTATTGGCTAAAAAATTTAAGCCAATTTCCATGCAAAAATTAATTACTGGACATTTATATACCGAAGCGATAGTGAATGGTGTTAAAGGCAGATTCTTGATTGATACAGGTGCTGGAGCCACTGTTATTGAGATTAAAAGAAAAGAATTATTTAAAATGAAGGGCGTAGATTCTAAAGATAAAGCCACAGGTGCAGGTGGAACAGGATTAGCTGTTCAGGAATCAATCAATAATAAATTCAGTATAGGTGAGTATGTATTTGGTAGCGATACACTACGAATGATGAATCTTGATCATGTAAATGTTGCGCTAAAGGGAATTGGAGTTCAGGAGATTGATGGAGTGATAGGTGCTGATATTTTAACTGCAGGTATGGCTGTTATTGACTATAAAAATCTGATATTATATCTTAAATAATAGGGATTAATAAATTTCAGAAATAAATTTTTCTGCTTCATCATTTGTTGGTGCTTTTCCATGCCAATGAAAATCGTCCTCAATACTTTTGATTCCTTTGCCCATAATTGTTTTAGCTATTATAACATTCGGACGAAATACACTTTGTTCTGCGCTGCGGCAAGTGTTAATAATCTCAGTAAAGTTGTTTCCATTGCATTCCAATACGTTCCATCCGAATGCGCGCCATTTCTCAGTTAATGGTTCAATTTCCATCACATCTGAAGTTCTTCCATCGATTTGACAATTATTGCGGTCAATGATAGCTGTGATATTTTTCAATTTATAATGAGCGGCACTCATTGCTGCTTCCCAGTTGCTACCTTCCTGTAATTCCCCATCGCCTAATATTGCATAAATTCTGTATTTTTCTTTATTTGATTTTGCAGCAAGTGCCATCCCGACTGCAATAGATAAGCCCTGTCCTAAAGATCCAGAAGAAACTTCCAGTCCGGGCAACCTACTTTTTTTGTTTGGATGTCCTTGTAAGCGCGAACCCAACTTTCGAAGAGTCAATAATTCCTCTTTTGAAAAATAACCGGCTTGTGATAGTGTTGCATATAATACAGGTGCAACATGTCCGATTGAAAGAATAAGTCTATCGCGTTCTTCCCAATTTGGTTCTTTTGGATTATGGTTTATCACGTTAAAATAAAGTGTAGTAAAAATATCTGCCAAACCTAATGAGCCACCAGTGTGTCCTGAACCGGCTTCGGAAATACTCAGAATAATATCTTTACGAATTTCTTTCGAAATACGCTTTAACTCGGTAATATTATTAATTTTAAATGGATTCATTGAGATTAACAAATTTAGATAATTTTTTAAAAAAAACACACCTTGTCTTTTAAATTATTTTAGCTTTGCATTTATTATTTATATCTTTAATATTAGTGTATATATAGGTATTTTATTACTTAATTTGTTAATTATTAAATTATGAATGTAGGAATAAAACAACTCTTGGATGAAGCAATTAAGCTCGAATTAAATGTTTCAAATTTGTATTTCGTGTTTTTTAAATCATTTCCAGAGGACTCAAATTTTTGGTGGAAATTGGTAATTGAAGAAAAAAACCATGCTGCGCTGATTGAAGGAATTAAAACCATGAGTTCAGTTGTTGGTGAATATCCCAATGGAATCACTCCTGATAATATTGAACAATTGATAGAATCAAATAAAAAGGTAACCGCTATTACCGAGGATTTTAAGAAAGCTCCATCAAGAAAAGGATCTTTTTTAATTGCCTATGAGATTGAACAATTGGCAGGCGAAATCCATTGTCAAGAATTTATAAAAGGTGATTGTACATCCGAAGTATATAAATTCATTCAAGAAATTAATAAATTCGATATTGATCATGCAGAGCGAATTCGAAAATATATGATTGAAAATAAAATCGATGATTTGTAAATCATGAACGATTTATTAATTCAAAGAGGTCATCTGTATTGTAATAATATTTTTGAATCGTTTTTTTGTAGGATTCGGCAGCGTAATTTGAATTCAAAACAAAGTAAGTAAAGTCATATAACTGCCAACCAAGGCCGTGATTGATAGTAAGAAGATCAGTTTTCTTTTCGTATTTACTTCTGAAATTTGGAGTTAAATATAAAAAAGCTGTAAGCAGAAGTGAGAAAATATTTTTATGAAGATAATCTTCAATGTGCGCTAGTTCGTGACCTATTACACCAATCTGTGCGTTAAATGGAATTTGCTCAAAAGCTACGCCCATTTGATTTTCGGGATGATTGTTGATGTGGATTTTGTACTTTCTATTTTCAGCCTTTTTAAAAAAATCTCTCCAATCAGGCAAGCAAACCATGGTAGAATTTATTTTTTTATAACTGAATTGTATTTTTAAATTTTTGTATTTTGGATAGTAGGAGAGTGCAATGAGCGTTTGCAATTTAATTTCAGGTGGTATTTTTTTATTCGTTCCGAAATTCAATTCCAATTCTTCTATATGATCTGAAAAATCATACGGAAATAGTTCCATTCTTTCCAAATTACTCATTTCGTAATTTATTATTCGTTTGATTGTTTTACGAAATCTAATTCTGTAAAATCAAAATCGGGATTTTCAATATCTATTCGCATTTTCTCGACCGCTGCATTTTGATTGATAGTAAAATTTACAAACCCTTTTGGTAGCGAAGGGAAATTTTTAAATTCAATTTGAAATGTATCGTAATGCCAATGTGTAAGCGTTCCAACAAAAAGTGGAGCAGGTACTAAATCTAATGTAAGCACTTTGTTTATAATTTCCACTTTTGCATTCCCATATAAATCGCATGAGTATGTTCCGGCATACTTGTTTAGATCTAATGATGGTTTTGTGTTTTTAACACGTTCCGTTTCTTTTTTAAGTGCATCTTCTGCATCCGCTTTTTTATTTGCTTCAACATTAGCAAGAAATGTGGCACTCCAATCTTTTTCAACCCCATTTAAAAAAGTATCAAGAATTTTAAAAACAAGTGGATAATACAATGAAGAGTTACAGTTTGTAAGAATTACAAATCCGAGATTTTTTTCCGGGACAAGACAAGTGTAGGAAATGATGCCATCATATCCTCCGCTATGACCAACAATTTTATATCCCAAATAATCATTTAATCCCCAACCCAATCCGTAGGATTTAAAATGTGTCGTTGGGAAAAGCTTTCCAGATCTTTCGCTAACATTTTGTATTGTTTGCGATGACCACATTTCATAACTTGCTTTAGTTGAAAAATATTTTTTCCCGTTTAAAGTTCCATTATGTAATTGCAATTTTATCCATTGCGCCATTTCTATAACACACGAATTTATACCACCTGCAGGTCCAGCATTGTCCCAGTTTAAAAAAGGAATTGCCATTACTTTTCCATCCTTTTCTGTATGCGGAGAAGCAATATTTTTAGTGATATTCATATCTTTTATACTGGTATTACTGGTTTTCATTCCCAATGGAAGCAAAAACTTTTCTTTAATAAAATTATCCCAACTTTTTCCGCTTACTACTTTAATAATTTCTCCAGCTGCCATAAACATGATATTCGAATAGCCAAAATGCTCTCTAAATCCGTATTTCGGTTTTAGGAATCGTGCTCTTCGAACAACTTCCTCTGTTGTGTATGTTGTCCCATACCAAACCAAATCTCCGCTAAATGTTTCCAAACCACTCCGGTGGCAAAGTAGGTCTCGAATAGTCATTGCATTCGTAACATATGAATCATACAGTTGAAACCACGGAAGATATTTTATTACTTTATCATCCCATTTTACTTTTCCTTCATCAACAAGTATTGCCATTGCAGCTGCGGTAAAAGCTTTTGAATTAGAAGCGATAGGGAACAACGTATATTCATCCACTTTCTCATTTGGCTTATCAATATTTCGAACACCATACCCTCTAGCCAAAACAATGGAATCGTTATTTATAATAGCTACAGCCATTCCAGGGACTTTCCAATCAACCAGGGTTTTTGCAAAGTAACTGTCTAACTTAACTAGTTTTTCCTTTTCTACGCCTGTATTTTGCGCTGTGGAAAAACAAAATGTAAACAAGAATGCAATAAGCGAAAAATAGAAAAGAGATTTTAATTTCATAATTCAAAATTTTCTCAAAGATATTTACAATTTGGAATTACTCCTAAATAAATTTATATTTTCGCAAATAGGTTGTAAATCATGAGTAAGAAAGATAGCATAAATAATTTTTTTCGAGAATTATTCAGAGACACATTAAGAACGTTATTGGTATTGTTTAAAATAATGATACCTGTTTCTATAGTTGTGAAGATTTTGCAAGAATTTGGTGCAATCGTTTATATTGGGAATGCTTTGTATCCGTTGATGAAGTATACTGGATTGCCTGGCGAGATGGGCTTGGTGTGGGCATCAGCCATGATATCAAATTTATTTGGAGGGGTAATTGCCTTTATTTCTATTGCTGCTCCTTTACATCTGACTATGGCACAAGTTACAGTTGTTTCTTTAATGATGCTTGTTGCTCATACCTTTCCTATTGAATTGCAAATTGCACGAAAATCCGGGTCTCGTTTATTTATGATGTTTTGCATTCGTTTTTTCTTCGCATTTATGATGGGTGTCCTTCTAAACTTTATTTATTCTTCTTTTGATTTGTATCAACAAATTGCTGTAATAACTCTTAAACCTGATGTGAATATAAATCCAACTATCTGGACATGGATTCAAGGAGAGCTAAAAAATTACGGAATTATAGCGTGTTTTGTTTTTTCGTTGATGTTGCTTATTAAATTTTTCAAGGAAGTAGGGATAATTGATTTTGTTACGCGATTATTAGGTCCTGTTCTTAAAGTCTTAGGAATTGGAAAGGATGTAGTAGCAATTGCTATCGTTGGATTGACGCTTGGTATTGTCTATGGCGGTGCATTAATTGTTAATGAATCAAAAGAAAAAAATATTGATAAACGAGATGTCTTTTATATAATGACGCTAATGGGATTATGCCATAGCGTGATTGAAGACAGTATTCTGATGCTTTCGTTGGGTGCGAATTATTCCGGCATTATCGTTTTTCGAGTAATATTGGCATTGATTATTACCTATGTAATTGTACAGATTACAAAAAGATTACCAGAAAAATTTGTAAATAGATGGATAGTAAATAAGGAAATGAAGTAAAAAAATAATTAACGTAACTTCATCTTTTCCCAGCTGTCAAGTATCTTTGGACTCACCATTACCTGAGGATTTTGCTTTTTGCTAATACTTGCAGTTTCTTTTTGAACGTTGTATTTAATATAATCAGCTAAATCTTTGTAAGTGACATTTCCTTTTGTCAATTGAAGTTTCTTTAACAAAAAGTAAGTAAAATATCCGTGCTGTTTTTCTTTGTAAATAGCTGATGATTCTTCGCCTGATGATGAGGTAAAAACAATAGTGTTGCCAAAAACTAATTCTTCTTTAGGATTAATTTTCACACCTTTTACCGAAACCAATCCTTGATTTCTACCACCACCTGAAAAACAAGCATCAAGAAAAACGGTAGCTCTTTTAGTAGGATTTTTGTTTAAGCTTTTATATACAGTTTCGAGTGGTAGAGCATATTTTAGATTTGTACCAGAAACGTCAACTGGAATTAAATAGGGTTTGTTTGTACCTTCTTCAGGAAGCCCATGGCCAGAATAATAGAAATATAATTCGGCCTCACCTGCTTCAACTTCTGCCATATACGCTAGGTCTTCAAGAGCTCCGCTCATTTGCCCACCAGTTGCATTTGTAAGAAGTTTAATTTGTTTTTTGGGAATGCCCAAGGTCTTTTCACAATATTCTGAAAACACCTGTGCATCGTTAACAGCCCCTTCAACATTAACTTCTTTATTAAGTCCTTTATTAAATTCAGTATAATCTTCGTTTCCAATAATAAGAGCGTAGCGTTTTGGGAAAACAGAGTTTACTTGTGGTATGTTTATATCAACGTCGCATTTGGCAACAACGGGAACTTCTGTTTTTATTGTTTGCGTATTTGTATTTTGATTTGTATTATTTGTTTTGTTATCTTGTACTTTTACCACGTTATTGTTTGTTTTAGTGTTATCAGCAACTTGAACATTATTGGTCGTAACTTCAGAATTATCGAGAATACGATCTTTATCTGCCAATACTTTTTCTCGGATATCAGGATTAATAATTTGATAATTGTCCCTCTTTGCTGTTGAAAAACGTTCATGACCATCCATGGTTGGTAATAAAGTCACGGGATTAACATCTAAAGCTGCTGCAGGATTAAATTCAACGTAATAAGAATATCCAAGCTTTGCATCAATAACAACTTTTCCAACTATGTTGGATACATCATCAGTCGTGATTTTAAGATAAAACTTTTCTTGTTTGGGATATTTAGCAATCATCCATTTTTCGGTGTAATTGGCTGTTGTGGCAGCATTAATACCCGGAAAAGTTCCCACGACTTCACTGTTAAAAAGTAATTTATACGTAACAGTAGAATTGGTGGATTTTTTTAAACGTTGTACGTAAATAATTGCGCAATCCTGAGCAAAAATTCCAATAGGAAAGATGAGTAGAAAAATGAGTGAACTAATAATTTTTTTCATGGAGTAGCTTTATTGCCTAAATTATTAATAAAATTGACTTTTAAAAGGTAATCGAATGATTTTATTTAAGGTGTAAATATAAAAAAAGAACTTAGTTGAAAAACTAAGTTCTTTTACTAAGGTGTTTTTTATTATTTTTTGAGTTTACCTAAACGAGCAGTAACTTTAACTTTAGAATGGACAACAATTCCTAAATAGCTTATTTTTACTGTTTCGGCCTGAGGATATAAAACGATATCATATCCGGGATTATCCTGAATAATGTTATACAAGGCATAGTTAAACACTTTGCTTGAAGTTAATCCACCAATAACGGGAATACTGAATTTAAATCCGCCATCTTTTTTTATCTCGCCCATATTCTTTGAGAATAAACGTGCCCAGTCAATCATAAGAATTTTGGTTTCAGATGCTTCGCCTGATACTTGGTCAGAGTAAGTAAAGTCATCTTTAACAAATTGAATGTGATTGGCAGGCTCTTTCATCGATTTTGTAGCCACTTGACAACTTGGTAGCAACATTGCCGCCATAACACCTAGCGTAATAGCAAATAAAATTCTTTTCATACGTTAAATAATTTTGATTAATAATTTAATAAATAGTTAATTCTTATTGCGCAAATTTATATAAAAACGAATTACTTCAACAAAATAAATTATAATTAAAAACACATTTTTTAAGTTTAAAAACTTTAAATTTGCATTCAGATAAATACAATTTATTACAATGAATGCACTTCCTTTAGTAGTAGGAGCTATTGCTTTTTTGCTTTTAGCTTATCGTTTTTATTATGGTTTTATTTCGGCAAAAGTATTAACATTAAATGATTTGCGAGCTACACCGGCAAATAGATTGTATGATGGGCAGAACTATGTTCCTATGAGTAAATGGGTATTGTTCGGTCATCATTTTGCTGCCATTGCAGGTGCAGGACCCTTGGTTGGACCTGTACTTGCTGCACAGTTCGGTTACTTTCCGGGTTTTTTGTGGATGCTGATTGGGGCTGTTGTGGCTGGTGCTATGCATGATTTTGTAATACTCATAGCGTCCATTCGTCATGACGGAAAATCACTTGCCGAAATTGCTCGTCAGGAGATAAGTCAAGTAAGTGGAGCTACAGCATCTGTCGCAATTCTAATTATTATTGTAATTGCATTGGCTGGTCTCGGACTTGTTGTTATTAATGCTTTAGCCGAAAGTTCATGGGGGACATTTACAATTGCATCAACCATTCCAATAGCGATTTTCATGGGTTTGTGGATGTTTCGTTTTCGTAAAGGCAAAACAGCAGAAGCAACCATTATCGGAGTTGTTTTACTAACACTTGCTGTTATTTTTGGTCGTTACATTCCTGAATCTGCTGTTGCATCCTGGTTTACATTCGATCATCATACATTGACCATTTTACTTGCTATATATGGATTTCTTGCTTCTGTTCTGCCCGTTTGGTTGTTGCTTTCGCCTAGAGATTATTTAAGTTCAATAATGAAAATTAGTGTGATTGGTATGTTGGCAATAGGAATCATTATAGTAGCGCCAGAACTTCAAATGCCCGCATTTACTAAATTTATTCATGGTGGTGGTCCAATCATTCCGGGAACTTTATTTCCTTACTTATTTATTACGATTGCTTGTGGCGCCATTTCCGGTTTTCACGCTTTGGTAAGTTCTGGAACAACACCCAAAATGATTTCTTCTGAATCGCACATTAAATTCATCAGCGTAGGCGCTATGTTTACTGAAGCTATTGTAAGTATACTGGCACTTATAGCTGCATCTAGTTTATTGCCTTACGATTATTTTCAAATAAATGTACCGGTTGAAAAATTTGCTGCCATTCAACCTATGTTGCATGAAATGGGATTTGTCAAAACTAATTTAGAAGCACTTTCAAAAGAAGTAGGTGAAACTATTGCAGGTCGCACAGGAGGGGCGGTTTCATTAGGTGTTGGGATGGCTTATGTTTTTTCATCTATTCCCGGATTAGGTGGATTGATGTCTTATTGGTATCATTTTGCCATTATGTTTGAAGCACTTTTTATTTTAACAACCATTGATGCAGGAACTCGTATCGGTCGTTTTGTTTTACAGGAGTCTATCGGAAAAATATACAAACCGTTTGGAAGAACTGACTGGTTGCCTGGTAACCTTTTAGCTAGTGGAGTTATTGTTTTTGCCTGGGCCTATTTTATTTATACAGGGAATGTTTCAACCATCTGGCCTATGTTTGGGACTGCTAACCAATTATTGGCAACCATTGCATTGGCAATCGGGACCTCATTTTTAATTAATCGTGGTAAAATTAAATATGCATGGTGCACCATTATTCCCATGCTTTTCGTTGGCTTAACAACAATTACAGCAGGTGTAAAAAATTTATTAAATATATATATTCCTCAAATTACGGTTCAAAAAACGACTGTGCAAGGAACTATTAATACTGTTTTAACCATTATTATATTAATTTGCGCATTCATTATTATAATTGATGCTGCCAGAAATTGGATTAAAACCATTAATAGAACACGAGCTCTTATTAAAGATGAATGATATAAAAACAAAAATGACAACAATTAAAATTAACTGGACGAAGAATGAAATTAGCGATGTTTACAACACACCATTACTTGAATTGATTTACAATGCTGCGACTATTCATCGCCAACATCATAAAGCAAAAAATATAAAACCCAGCACACTTATTTCCTTTAAAACTGGAGCTTGCCAGGAAGACTGTTCTTATTGTTCGCAGTCCACTCACTATAAAACTTTTGTTGATAAACCCGAACGCATGAGCATTGATGAGGTGGTTGCCTCTGCAACTCAGGTAAAAAATAATGGAGTTAACCGAGTGTGTTTAAGTGCATCCTGGCGCAAGATACCCGAAAACAGTGAGTTTGATGATTTGATTACCATGATTCAAAAGGTTAAATCACTTGAAATGGAGGTATGTTGTACCTTGGGAATGTTGACACAACAACAAGCAGAAAGGCTCGCTCAGGTTGGGATCTCATCCTACAATCATAATATTGATACCTCAGAGAATTATTACGAGAAGATTATAACTACGCGTACCTACAAAGATCGCTTAAGAACCATTGAAATATTAATCAATGCCGGAATTCCTGTTTGTTCTGGAGGTATTATTGGGCTGGGAGAAAGTGTAGAAGATCGTATTTCAATGATTCATACCTTGGCCACTTTGAAGAAGCATCCTTCTACAGTGCCTATCAATTCACTAATTCCGATTGAAGGAACACCACTTGAAAAAAACAAATCAGTTTCTGTTTGGGAAATTATTCGCATGATTGCAACTGTACGAATTACAATGCCTGCAACGATGATAGAACTTGCAGCCGGAAGAAAAAATATCAGTGACGAAGGGCAAAGTTTGTGTTTTATGGCAGGAGTGAATTCTATTTTTGTCGGAACAAAATTACTTACTACTCCTAATCCTGAAGTGAATGATGACACTGAATTGATGAAAATACTCGGTTTGAATCTCACAGAAAAATTAAATTAATGAATTTTTCTGCTGAAATAAAAATGCTCGAAAAGCTTCAGAGACGCGAGAGCGAAGGTAACATGCGCAAACTTACAAAACCGCATAATATAATTGACTTTTGTTCCAATGATTATTTGGGCTTTGCAAAATCAGACTTGCTAAAACAGAAAATACAAACCTTTTCCGGTTATCTAAATAATCAATTTACTGTGGGCTCAACCGGCTCACGCTTGCTTTCAGGCAATTCGTCTTTAATTGAATCGCTGGAATCTTTTATAGCGCATTATCATAATGCCGAAACCGGACTTATTTTTAATTCTGGATTTGATGCCAATCTTGGTTTATTTTCGTCAGTGCCACAAAAGGGCGATACCATTCTATTTGATGAATTAATTCATTCCTCTATTCACAATGGAATGCGAATTAGTTCAGCCACTGCAATTCCTTTTCGTCATAATAATGTAAAGCATTTAACTTCGTTGGTTGAAACTGCTGAAGGAACCGTTTTTATTGCTGTAGAATCAGTTTATTCCATGGATGGTGATTTTGCTCCCCTGAAAGAAATTGCAGAATTAGCCAATCGGCACAATGCAAACTTAATTGTAGATGAGGCCCATTCCACAGGTGTTTTCGGTGCATCAGGAAGAGGAATAGTGGTTGATTTACAGCTTGAGAAATTTGTTTTTGCCCGTGTTTATACATTTGGTAAGGCAATGGGATGTCAGGGTGCAATTGTTGTTGGCTCAAAAGTTTTATCAGATTTTTTGATTAATTATGCACATTCATTTATCTATACAACTGCTCTGCCATTTCACACACTCGTATCAATTAAATCATCCTATGACCTGCTGTCGGAAAGTGAAGAGGCAACAAACGAATTATTTAAAAATATTTTATTATTTAAAAACGAAATTAACAAAGTTAAATCTATCATAAGTGGTTCCGAAAGTCAAAGCCCCATACAAACTATTATGATTGTAGGAAATGAAAACGTGAAAGCAGTTGCAGTGGCATTGCAAAAAGCAGGATTTGATGTTCGACCTATTTTGAGTCCAACAGTTCCAAAAGGAAAGGAACGTTTACGTATTTGCATACATTCGTTTAATACAACTGATGAAATAGTCCGTTTAGTAAAAGCTATTGAAACAAGTTTAAATTGAAAAGATATTTTATTACCGGCAACGGAACAGATATTGGCAAAACAATAGCATCTGCGGTACTTGTAGAAGCGCTGCAAGCTGATTATTGGAAACCCGTTCAATGCGGCAGTCTGGATAATACGGATACGGATATTGTTCGTTCATTAATTTCAAATAAAATTTCTACTATTTTTCCAGAAACGTACCGTTTTAAATCTGCAAGTTCTCCGCATCATGCGTCTGCTTTGGAGAATATTATTATTTCAATGAACGATTTTGAACTTCCGAATACCAAGAACATTCTTATTATTGAAGGAGCAGGTGGAGCGCTTGTCCCATTAAATAATTCGGATTTAGTGATAGATTTTGCTTCGAAATTCAGGTGCGAAGTAATCATTGTTTCTAAAAATTATTTGGGAAGCATCAATCATACCCTGCTTACTGTTGAGGCATTGCAGAGCAGAAATATGGTGATAAAAGGCATCATTTTTAATGGTCCTAAAAATAAATTTTCGGAGGAAATAATTGCCCTTAAAACAAGTATTCCTATCATTGGTTATATCCCGAAATTTAATGTAGTAAATAGCGATACTGTTTTAAGATTGGCTAAGGTTTATAGTAATATTTTGACCTAATTAATCTTTCCTCATAAAGTTTTTTCTGCAATAAAAATAAACCAAAATGTTGTAAATAGAGATTCAAAAAACAAAGTACAGAAATTCTTTCTTAAAATAATTCAAGTTAATTTTATTGACAAATGAATGTTTATTACTTTAATAAGGAAAGACAAAATATCCGAATGCATCCTTGTCGAAAGTACAAAGAATTATAATCAGTCTGAGAACTGGTTTGGTTTTGAATGCGTACATAATACGTACCAGCCAAAAGGGAAGAAGCAAAATTCATCATATTTATTGTTATTCTTTTAATAATACCATTTTTATTGTTTTTCGATAATCATTTGAAAGCAGTGTGAAGAAATAAATATCCGGTGATAATGCGGAGGCATCATATATAAAACTAAAAGTACCTGCTGTTTTTTGTTCGTTAAGTATATCGGCTATTTTTATACCATAAGTATTAGAAACAGTTATTTTGACATTGCCGTCACAAGGTATTGTATAATTTATATTTGTTGTGCCTGAAAAAGGATTCGGAAAAGATGCAAAGGCATATCCATTTTCTTTTTTAAGAATTACCGAATCATTTGCATTAGCAGTAATACTATCAGTATTTACTAATCTATTGGTTGTATTGAATTCATTGCAATCATTAAAATCATCAATAGATGCATGAAAATATGCGCCGGACTCAACCTTAAAACCGGGCAACAGTTTAATTTCTTTACCGGCTATTAATGTTACATTGCCTGTTATCGGCAGTGCAGGGTCGGCGTTTATGACAGTATTGTTAACATTGGTAGTACATTCAATTTTATCGAACGAATATGCTTTGATTGGATCGGTATCACAGCCCCAAACGTGATGGCAGGTTTCGCCGATCGGAAAATGAGAACCCATGCACACAGGAAAAAACCCGTATAAACTGCGGTTGTTATAATAATGATAATCTGCCATAGGAACCCCATAAAACAAATGATATAAATTAAAAAATAACATATAATCCAATCCATTGAAAACACCTGATGATCTGTTACAGGGGTCATCACCACAATCTTGCAATGTGGGATCCAATCCATAATGTTCCCAATTTTTTCCACGCCATTTATAATTATAACCCCAACCGTTGGGATAACCTGAGTTTGTCTGGGGATTAAAATAATAAGGACCCTCACATGGTGCATCATTCATTTGTGATTCGGCCAAGGATTTGGAGTTTACAAGATTAGTATTCCCTGTGTTTTTATCATGCAGATATGCCCATAATAATAAATAAAAAGTGTTTGTTTCATATTCCTGTGTTACTCGGTTTATTCCATCACCAGTAGAATTTATTATTTTGTCAACACGCCAACTATCACCAATGGCTGCTAAAGTTGATGCCATGTGTCTGTTATAATCAAATGTAATTATATCAAATTGTTGAGATTGCCAAAATCCCATAATTCCTTCTGTGACTGAAATCGGATCAGTAAATAATGAAATATCCCATCCAAAATAAGAACCTGCATGTGCAAATCCCATTGAATTAAAAACTGCAGTGTTTCCCTCTGAAACAAGATCACCATTCGGGTCATAAATCAAATAAGGAACATGGTCAGCAGGATTTGGGGCATAGTGAACATAGTTGATAATACGATATGCCATTTGGCATGCCATTAGGCTTTCTGTTATTGGCATACACTTTCGTACTAATGCTAAACCCATCAATACACCAACCGCTTCGTCCTGACTCATGGCTGATGGATTTCCGCACTCTGAAACAGAGCTGATGGGCCCGGGATGTCCGTTTGGCAAACCATTAAAACCATCGCTTTCATTCCAGGCATTGGCAATAGGATCCAAATCCTGATTCAACTGGTCGTAATGAAATTTGCCAAGCGGATTACCAACGGTATCTGTATTATCAACAAAATCACACGGAACATTATCCCTTACAAAAAAACCGTTTTCATTATTTGGCGTATCACCATAATAGGATGTTTTATCCATCCAATTATTAAATTGCTGCAGGGCAAGGTTTAGTTCGTTTCGGGTAATCTGTGCATCGGCAGTATTTCCATTATCCATCAATAACCTGTATTCTGTGGCCAATGTACCCAAGTAATACCCAAAATTTACACCATGTTGACCAAAATTAATATTTGACCATGTTGCATCAATGTCACCTCTATTTCTTAAACAAACAATCTCGCTTTCGCCCTGCTGGGTGCCGGGTACAACAAAATATTTTAATCTATCCTTGTAATACCAATATTTTAACAGGTTTTGCCTTAAATTTTCCTGTGCAATAACAGATTGACTTATATAGGCTAAAAGAAAAATCAAGATAAGTTTTATTTTTTTCATTTTAATTATGGGGCTAATGGACAAAAGTAATGCTGGAATCTTTGGAAACGCCGATTAATAGTACCTTTGCTGCATTTGAAAATTATGAATAAAAAATTTGCTTTTATTGCGGTAGCAAAATCACGAAGAAAAATGGTTTTGTAAGAGAAGTTCAACGTTACAAATGTTATGTTTGTGGTCGTCAATTTTTAAACAGAGTCCATTTAGACCCAGAGCTGTTATGGGATGAATATAGTAAGGGGAAACAAACGTATACCCAACTTGGTGAACGTTTTGGGTGTAGTCCAAGAACCATTCAGCGATATCTGGACAAGATAGAGCTGGTTAGGCGAACTACCTATAACAGTATAGCTAATGTATTAATGGATACCACCTATTTTGGTCGAGGTTTTGGCGTAATGGTTTTCAAAGATAGTTTATCAGGTGATTTTTTATATACCTGCTATGTTAAGTATGAGACTAATGCTTTGTATTCAAGAGGATTAGAGATAATTGGATCACGAGGGATAAAGATACAGAGTGTTATTTGTGATGGTCGCAAGGGTCTTTTGACTTTATACAAAGATATTCCAACACAGATGTGCCAGTTCCATCAAGTGCAGATAGTATTGCGATATTTGACACGCAAGCCCAAGCAACAGTCAGGAGAGGAACTGCGGAAGGTTGTTTTAACCTTGACAAAAAGCAACAAAATGGAATTTGAACAAAGATTAGACAAGTGGCATGTAAAATGGACTAATTACTTGAATGAACGCAGTCAATCAGCAATTACGGGTAAAAGTTATTATACGCATAAAAAGTTACGAAGTGCGTATTTAAGTTTGAAGAGAAACATGCCATATTTGTTTGTATTTGAGGAATATCCAGAGTTAAATATGCCAAATACAACCAATGCTTTAGATGGCAGTTTTTCTGATTTAAAGAACAAGCTTAGAAACCATAATGGACTTAGTTTGACACGTAAAAAGAAATTTATTGATGGGTTTTTTAAGGCATAGCAGCTCGTAAAAAAGTTGAAAGAGCCACCTGAAGTTCAGACAGCTCTTTGCTTTCGACTTTTTTTGCGTCGCTGGTCAAATTATCCCTGACAAGTTGCTCCCCAGCAGAGCTTGTTTCCGTTTTGTTTGACAAACAAATATAAACGTTAATTTTTGATGGGCAAAAACACAACCAAATTATGAGCATTACTTTTGTCCATTTGAAGAAAAGTACATCAAAATAGCATTACTTTTGTCCATTACACCTAATTATGTTTTAATTTGATCAAAAAGTTTTTATTATTCAAAGTGCTTTCTAACCATAATTCATCTTTTGTCAAACGGGTTATAGTAAGGATATAAGATATAGCATCTAAACAAAGTGGTCCTATATTCTTACAATTATTATTATTAAAATCGAATCGCAATTTTATTGTTTTATGTTTAATTATATCAACTAATGCACTAATATCATATTGTACATTTTTTCCACCACGCGCAACTAATCTTATTTCATCTGATAACTGATGATTAAAAAAATATGAACAGCCGCAACTATCATTAAATAATTGAGTAGAATCGGCACCATCAATTATATATTTTTCAACTGTCCAAAGATGATATAATCTGCTATGGAATGTTCTGAAGCTAATTGCGGGGCCATCGTCATATTTTTTGCATGCTCCAAAAAGCGTAGTGGCAATTATTAAAGTAATAATTAGTCTTTTCATTTTTAAATATTATTATTTCTTAAACAAACGATTTCACTTTCACCCTGATTAGTTCCGGGAACAACAAAATACTTTAACCTATCGCGATAATACCAATATTTTAAAAGGTTTTCTCTCAGATTTTCTTGAGGAA
>Ga0172375_10005140_pt1 | contig 19022 bp, 19 predicted proteins | sample LakKiv1m_FD_114537 | JGI IMG/M metagenome (GOLD analysis project Ga0172375, IMG submission 114537) | Freshwater microbial communities from Kabuno Bay, South-Kivu, Congo - kab_092012_11.1m | ecosystem: Environmental > Aquatic > Freshwater > Lake | place: Democratic Republic of the Congo...
AATACTTGTCCTTTGGATTTTCTAAAATGAAAGCAAAAGAACAACCAGCTGCTGGAGGTGGAATGCCTGGTATGGCATCACGGAAGCTTGAGAATATGGTTAAATTAGCATCAAATTTGGATAAAATTGGCTTTTATCGTATAGCTGATCGAATAATGTAAATATTTCATTTTTGGCTTGTTTTTGGTATAATGCTGTGGTAATGTAAATCACAGCATTTTTTTATGCGTGAAGGAAAACAAATGGCAAGTCAATACAACGAAAACTCCATTCAAAACTTGGAGAGCCAGGAAGCAGTACGAACACGTCCTGCAATGTATATTGGTGATACTGGCAAAAAAGGTCTTCACCACCTTGTTTGGGAAATTTTGGACAACTCTGTTGACGAGCATATGGCTGGTCATTGTTCCAAAATTGATGTCATTGTATCTAAAGACAACAAATCAGTTACCGTAATTGACAATGGTCGTGGTATTCCTGTAGCTGTTAAACAAGAAGATCCTAAAAAACGATCTACTCTTGAAATTGTACTTACTGAACTACACGCTGGTGGAAAATTTGGTGATGATGGTTCGGGATATGAAGCATCTGGTGGTTTACACGGAGTTGGTGCTTCTTGTGTAAATTTTCTTTCTATAAGATTAGATGCTGAAGTTTCTAGAGATAAGAAAAAATATGCGTTAAGTTTTGACCGTGGAATTCCTGTGTCTAATGTTTCTGAAGTTGGTACATCTAGCTCCACAGGTACAAAAATTACTTTTACTCCTGACTATAATATATTTGGTCAATTTGCAGTAGAAGATGCTTTCCGTGAAGTTTTACTCGATGACTTTGAAATTGATGAAATTTTTGCTGAGTGTTCTGGCAAATGGCGCAAAGCTTTAATTAATGGTCCAGTCAATGGAGTAACTTTTTACGAGACTTTTAAATCCTTAAACTTAAATGAACCAGTTATTGATGTCATTTATAAGATTTGGAATGAACGCTCTAATGACAATATTCAATTTGACGAAGCAGTTCTCGTTCGTCGTTTACGTGAAACTGCATATCTAAATGGTGGGCTTAGAATTAATTATAAGAATGAGCATACTGGAACTAAAGAAGAATTTTTCTTTGAAGGTGGTATTGCTGACTATGTAAGTTATCTTGCATCATCAAGAACAGGTGTGTATCCATCCAAGCCATTTTTCTTTGACAATAAATCTGGCAAAGTAAATGTTCAAGTTGCCTTCCAATATAGTGAAGATGATGATGAAACTATCTACACTTACGCAAACAACATTTACACTTCAGATGGTGGAACTCATCTTTCCGGATTCAAAACTTCTATTACCAGAATCGTAAATCAATTTGCTCGTTCTTCTGGTGTATTGAAAGAGAAAGAAGCTAATCTTACTGGAGAAGATATCCGTGAAGGTATTGTTGCTATTGTTTCTGTTCGTCTTCCTCAACCTCAATTTGAAGGGCAGACAAAAGGTAAGCTCGGCTCTCAAGAAGTTGAAAGTGTTGTCAATAGGCTCTTTTCTGAAGCTGTCACAGAATACTTTGAAAAGAATCCAACAATTGTCAAAACAATTGCAGAAAGAGCATTACGTGCAGCTAAAGCAAGAGCAGCAGCAAAAAGAGCGTCTGAAAATATTAAGCGACAAGGCTTTTTAGGCAGGTCTGGATCATTGCCTGGAAAACTTTCTGATTGTAACTCTGAAGATGCAGTTTCTACTGAACTATACATTGTAGAAGGTGATTCTGCTGCTGGAAGTTGCAAAGGTGGTCGTGATCCAGAATATCAAGCAGTTATGCCTATTCGTGGCAAAATCATTAATCCAGAAAAGAATGATTATGCAAAACTTATGCAAAACGAAGAAGTTGCTGCAATTATTTCTGCTGTTGGAACTGGAATTCGAGATGAGTTCAGCATAAAAGATTTACGTTACGGCAAGATTGTAATTATGACTGACGCAGATGATGATGGCGCTCACATTGCAACTCTTCTTATGACTTTCTTTTATAGATTTATGCGTCCTCTAATTACAGAAGGCCATTTATACATCGCAAAACCACCTCTGTATCGTGTAAATTACAAGAACGAAAAGCATTATATTCATACTGATACTGAACTTGAAGGGTACAGAAAGAAGTATGGTGATAAAATAGAAATCACTAGATTCAAGGGTTTAGGTGAAATGGATGCTGATGAACTTGGCACTACTACTATGGAAATTGGTAAGCGTCAGATCATCAAAGTAAATGTTGAAGATGTAGAAGAAGCATCCAGAATTTTAAATGTTCTTATGGGAAGTAATGTAGCCCCACGTAAAGAGCATATTGTCGAAAAGTCCGCAAAGAGAATGGTAGAAAATAATGGCTAGAAAACCTAAAGTCGAAGCTTCCGCAGTTGTGATTGATAAAGAAGATCACGTCATTGATAAGGAATTTATTGAACTCCTTGATGATCGATTTACAAATTATGCTTTTGCTGTTATGGAAGATCGTGCACTTCCAGATGCTAGGGATGGTCTAAAACCATCCCAACGTCGCACTCTTGTTGCTATGAATGATTTGAATTTACGTTCATCCGGCAAAACAAAGAAATGCGCTAAGATTTGTGGTGACGTTTCAGGTAACTATCACCCACACGGAGAAGCAGTTGTTTATCCAACTCTTGTTCGTATGGCGCAAGATTGGTCACTACGTTATCCTTTGATCTCTCCTCAGGGTAACTTTGGCTCTCCAGCACCAGAAGATAAACCTGCTGCTATGCGATATACAGAAGCAAAATTTTCTGCTTTTGGTGATCAAATGGTCTCGGAACTATCTAACCAGGTTGTAGATTATGTATCTAACTACAATGATGAGTTGATGGAACCTACTGTAATGCCATCCCTAATTCCAAACCTTCTTATAAATGGTTGTTCAGGAATTGCAGTTGGTTGGGCTACTAATATGGCTCCACACAATCTTCGTGAAATTGCAAATCTAATTGATGCATATATCAAAAATCCTGATTTGACAGTTGATGAAATTATGGATATTGTTCCAGGTCCAGACTTTCCTATGCCTTGTAAGATTCTCGGAAATACTGGAGTAAGAAACTACTTTACTGCAGGTCGAGGTAGCATTCAGCTTGAGGGTTATCATACAATTGAGTCTGAAAAGAATGGTCAACTTTACATCAAGGTTACTGCACTTCCTTATGGTGGCTCTGCTGAAGGTTTTTGCCGTGAAATCAAAGAGCTTGTCGAGTCTAAGAAGATTGAAGGAATAACAAATCTCAAAAACCTTACCAATAAAAAAGGTATGGATGTAAGAATTTGGATTCATAAATCCGCTAATTCAAGTGTAGTCTTGAATTTAATTCTCAAGCATACTTCTTTGAGAACTAACTTTTCTGTCAACTCTACTGTCCTTATGGCTGGTAAGAAAGTTGTTGAAAATGTTCCTTTGCTGAAGCTTGTAGAAGTTTTTGTAAATCATAGAAAAGATGTTCTAACGAGAAAATTCAATGCGGAACTTGATAAAAATAACCGTAGATTACATATCCTTGATGGGCTCATTGGCATTACCACTAAAATTGATGCGGTTATCAAACTCATTCGTGAGGCTGATGATCGGAATGTGGCACAGCAAGAACTCATCGCCAAAGGATTTGTAAAGTCTCCTGAGCAGGCTGATGCTGTTCTCAAGATTACACTAGGAAATCTTACAAAGCTTGATGTTAATTCAATGACAGATGAGTTTGATAAGTTGACTAAAAGAAATGAATGGCTTACAGACCAACTTTCATCTGATAAGAAAATGCTTAAGCTTATTTCAAAAGAGCAACTAGATCTGGCTGCAAAAATTGGAGATGATCGTCGTTCTGAAATAGTTCCATCTATAGAAGATTTTAATTACGAAGATCTTATTAAGGAAGAACAAATTATTGTCTCCCTTACAAAAGATGGGTATATCAAGCGAGTACCATTAGATACTTTCAAGACACAAAATCGTGGTGGAAAAGGTGTCATAGGTGTCAAGTCTCGTGAAGAAGATGAAGCATCAGATATCTTTTCTGGTACTACTCACGATTTATTCTTATTCTTCACAAATCAAGGTAATTTGCTGAAGAAAAAGGGATATGAAATTCCACTTGCCTCAAGAACTTCAAAAGGTGTTCACTTAAACAATCTTTTAAACTTGACTGAAGGTGAAAATGTTTCTTCGACAATCACATTGAAGTCTTTGGACACTGATGGCTGCTTTGTGATGGTTACAAAGAATGGCCTTATCAAAAGATCCGAAATAAGAGATTATAACACTAGCCTTAGAAAACGGGGTCTTAAAGCTATCAGTCTTGTAGAAAATGACGAACTTGCTTTTGTAATGCAGACTGATGGCACACAAGATGTAATGCTGGTAACTGCAATGGGTATGGCCGTCAGATATTCTGAAAATCTTGTCAGATGTATTGGAAAAAATGGCCAAGGAAGCCGTTCAATGCTATTAAAAGAAGGAGATACTATCTCCGCTGTACTTGCTATAGATTCCGACGCAGACCCATCCATTCTCGTGATTACAGAGTTTGGAAAAGGCAAAAAAACTTCAGCATCTGAGTACCGTTCTACTGCTGGTAGAAGTGTCAAGGGTCAGAGAACAATCAATACACTTAAGCGAGAAGTATCTGGCAAAATTGTTAGTGCAGTTGCTTTATCAGATAATGATGAAATTCTTGTACTTACGAATAAAGGCAAGATGATGAGATGTAATCTTGATACGTTGAAGAATAAATCAAAAGTTACACAAGCAAATAATATTGTGTCACTTGATGAAGGTGATACTGTTCAGACTGTAAGTGTAGTTCCTGTATCAAATAAGGATTTTGAAGAGGACTTTACAGAATAAAATAAACTATGGCTAATGCGTTGTATGACAGTGGTAGAGATGGATTCTTAAAAGGAGAATTCAACTGGAGTTCTGACACCTTCAAAGTAATATTACTTTCTTCTCAGTACACAGTCAATCTATCGAGTCATACAACGACAGCCAATATTGGTGGAACAGTTGCAATATCAGGCTCCTTAACAACCTTGGTTCCTGGCTCTGGTGTTGCTGATGCTAATAATATTACAATTTCAGGTGTTGCTGGAACCACAGTCACACAATTTGTGATTTTCCATGATTCTTCTAAAAAATTAATAGCCTACATAAATGACTCTAGTAATTTGCCATTTACCCCTAGTGGAGGAAATGTAACATTACAGTGGGACAATGGAGCAAACAAAATATTCAAACTGTAGATTTATCAATCTGCAGTTTTTTTTATAGGTATCTAAGGTTCTTTTTTCAAAAATATAAATAGGACAAGTAATGGAAAACTATATTATAGAATCTTGGATTCATAAAAAATACTATTTTGATTCATCAAAAAATGGTGTTATCATACCCCCTCCATATGATAGTGGAAGCGGAGGCACAGGAGGAGGTGGCGCTGGAGGCACTGATGGCGGTGGCACAGGTAGCACTACATTCCTTTCTTCTGGTGACTTGATTTTAAACTTGAGGGCTTCTGACACTGATTCTTATCCAGGAACTGGTCTTTATTGGTTTGACCTTACATCATATGGAAATAATGGCATCTTTTACAACGGTGCAGCAATAACAGGCACTGGAAATTCTAAAGCTTTTGTTTTTGACGGTACTGATACTTACTTTGGTATAGGAAGTATTATTACTCAGAACACTTCTTCAGTAAGTATGTCAGCTTGGATAAAAACTACAAATAATCTAATTGCTGGACAAATGATTTTTTACAATGGTAGTGAAGCAAGACTAAATGGTTATGGTTTTTCTATAAACAAAGATGGAATAAACTCAGGAAATATTTATGTAAGATACGGAGACAGCCAATGGTATAACACTGGAATTGCTGTTTCTAGTGGAGTTTGGCATTACATTACAGTTAATATTTTGTCTGACAGAACTAATCAAGTTTTTGTAAATGGAGCCATAGGTTACACTGGGTCTGCTGCTCGTATCAATACTCCAACAAACTATACGGAAGTCGGTAGAAGTGATTTTCCTGTTGCTAGATATTTTTATGGAAATATTGCCCAAGTTCACGTATACAAAAAAGCACTTACCACTAGCGAAGTTCAAGGCAACTACAACAGTACGAAAACTCCTTATGGTTATTAATAGGACATACAATTATGCTTAATAATGAATTCTTAACAGGCACTACATTAAACATTTACGCCGAACTTAAAAATGAAAGTGGATATGGAGTAACAACTACAGGACTTACTTTTTATATGACTGAGCCTGGTGGGATTGGTCACACATATTATTTTGGAAGTGGTTCAGGCAGTGGAAATTCTGAACCTGTTCAAGCGGGTATCTCAACTGGCATATATTACAAACAATGGACTCCTTCTCGCACTGGAGTACATAAATATTCTTGGAAAGCCACAGGTGATGTACAAGCAACATTCAAGAGTTTTTTTGATGTGAAAAGTGGTGAATGGTAATGGCTTTTCCTGGAATACTTACAAGAGCAGAATTTGGGACTGGGCTTAATGTAAAGAGTATTTGCGTAAATGGTGATTATCTTGTAGTTCAAGAATCCAATGTTAATCAAGAGCAAGAACACGATGTCAATAACTATATACAAGGTGGTCCAGCATATGCCGTTTATAATCTTGGTTCTAAAAAACATACTGGCAAAATAACTTTTCCATTAAGGGTTGATCAAGATGGAAATCTAGAAGCAGCAGCAAAAACTCTTCTTAGACACGCTGCAAAACCTATGACTGCGTTAAGAATTGACACTCACAATTCTTTATCCAACTTTGAAACAACAGTTCTCAATCCTGGAACTGATGATAATAAAAATTTATCCTTAGATGCTTGCGTTATCAGTAACCTAACCTTGAGTGTAAGTGATGGTGGAGAGATATCAGTAAGCATTGATTTTACTGGAATGTTAGATACTGAAACAGAATCTGTTTTTAATTTTCCCACTGATAATTTACTTGGAAGAAAACTAACATTTTCAGATTGTAATGCTTTTAGAAATGAATCTTCTATGAGATCTACATCATCAATGACTGTTACAATTGAAAATCAACTTGTCACTCCAGTTTTCTTGATGCCATATTACACAGACAAATATGTAGGTTCAGGTGTTACAGAGCAAAAAGATCAAATTGAATTAATCGCAGTTCAATCAACAAAATGGTCTGGTGAGTTTACTGAAGTTATAAGAAATGGTTTAGAATTAAATACTTTTATTCATGGTGGTCTTATGCACGATGAAAATCTAACTTTAGACTTCGGAAGTGTCAGAACAACTTTTTATAATCCCGTATTCAAAATTGCCCAATCTCCTCTTACGTCACAAGTTATAAGGAGAACTACTCAATGGGTTGGTATTAATAAACCAGATGATTCTATGTTGGATGATCGACTGTTTAGCTTTTTATAAAGGTAAACAAAAAATATAGTAAGAATAATTTGAATAGCCTAAAAAACAAAAGAAGTTAATAATCTTTTGAAAGTGAGTTGAAAAAATGCCTATTAATAACGACATTCTTGGTATTTATAAGCAAGTATTTGTTTTGACTGGTGGAACTGCTGTTTCATATATTGTCGAAACTGCGAACAGAAACTTGTCTATTGATGCAAGCCCTAAAATCCTCATTGCCGGAAGCCCTAAAACTAGAATTATGGACATCGGTGGAATTACAGAAACAATTTCCATTTCTGCTCCAATTCTTATTGGTGGTGGTGCTTCATATGACGGTAGAGCGTTAGTTGGAAATAAAATTACTGAAATCTTAAACCCTGCCACTGCAACATTGCCTATCCTTAAATCAGCGTCTTATTCGATTAGTGAGGGTGGTGGTTCTGTCTCAATTACCTTGGAATCAGATGGTTACTCAGGTTCTGGAAACTCTGGATTCTATATTGTAAACTCAACTGTACCTCACCCATCATTAAATCCTGTTGGAACTGGCGGATCTGGTACCACTGCATTTGGTCCTACAAGAGTTGCACGTTTCTATGACTTCCGTGCCAAAATTGGTGGAAGACAATACTTCATTCAAGAAGCAAGTGTTGATGTAAATGTAGAAACTCAAAAGACTTACTTCATCAACCCATACAACTTTACCAACCCTGCTGCAGGTTATGGTTCACCAACTATCACTTCTGGTGGTGGTGGTACTGCTTTACCTTCACAACTTTCTGGAAACGGTATTTCCTGGGTTTATGGTAGCCAGTTCCCACATATCGGTGTTAATGGTATTACCATTTCTGGAAAAGGCAAGGGTGCAGTTGTTGTAGGTTCTAACTACGCTTCTGAAACAACTGCAGGTATTACCACACAAGCTGCGGGTGTAACAGTATTAGCTGGTGCTGAAGATGTTACATTTGCACTTGAGATTGCTGGACCTACTGGAAATAATATGGGTGGAAGCCCAACATGGCAAGATTTGATTGCTGGTATTGGTCTATCCAAGTCCATCATCAACACTACTGCATTCTCAGTTAGTACTGGTATCTTGACAGTTGAATTTGACTTTATGTGCTACGTTGTCTAATTAGTCATCATCGTCAGACATAAAACTTTCAAAATCCCAATCTTCATCCAACTCATCCATACTATCCCAGACATTTCGCAAAATAAAAAGATTTGTTTGGGATAATATGGATAAAATGATACTGTCAACTAAAGAACAGACAGAAAAATAATTATTCTTTTTATAATCCAAAAATTTCACAGAAGAATAAATCATATCCCCAACTTTGTTTTCAATACAAATACTTTCAACGCTTGAATTGTAATGGCCTAACAATTTCAAGAATAATTGATGAATAATCAATACATGAGAGTTTAAGTGATAATCTTTGATAACAAAGTTCAACAAACTTGCTTCATACGAGGCAATTTCGCAGGCTGACTTTTTCTCACCATCACTTAGGACAATATAAACTCTTCCTTCAGGGTTTACAATCACTTTTTCTAAAAGGATAGGAATACTTTCATAACGATCATCATTGTGAATATTATTCCTATCTATTTTTTTGCTCATTTATTTTGATTCCATATTGCAAGATTTACAAAGTCTGCATATTTTATTATTGATAAGGTTTGATATTATTAGCATAAAAGAACCTAATATCATCAAAATATTCATTTCACTATGATGTGAGTGTTCATGCTTGTGCAAATAATAACCAAGGAGTGTCAATATAAATCCAGCAGAAAATAACCAGATTATATTGTACTTTTTATGAGTTTTTATTCCAAAACAAATATTATAAATATTTAGTGCAAAAGCAAAAGTAAGTAAAATTATTTCTATTTTAGAATCTAGCATCAGATATAATGCAGATGCTGGCAAAAACACCAACACAATCGGAAGAATTGTGCAGTGTAATAAACAAATAATACTAGCCCAATTAGCAAGATTTTTCATAAGTTTATTTTTTTCTTTGCAACTTCATGCACTATATGAGATTTTTCTTTAATTATATCTTGACAATTTTCAAGTAAACTTGATAGCAATTCAATATTATGACTCTTACCATCTTGTTCTATTGACTGCTTTAAATCAAGTAAATCATTTTCATCTTCTTGGGATAAAACTTTAGTGCGTAAAAGTGCTTCTATTTGTATCATATAATCATACAATAAATCGTGTTTATTTGTAAGAGTTCTAAGTCTATCATCATCATCTTTATGCTCTTTTGCTTCATCAAGAATTTTCTTTATTTCATCAGATGATAATGAGGATTGTCCAGTTATTTGTATTTCTTTGACAGCATTAGTGTTTTCATCCTTTGCTTTAACAGATAAAATGCCATTTGCGTCAACAGCAAAAGTAACTTCGATCTTTGGTAATCCTCTAGGTTTTTTTTCTATATCGTCTAATTGAAACTTTCCTAAACTTAGATTGTCATCAGTTTTAGGTCTTTCTCCCTGAAAAATCTTTACGTCTACTTCGGTTTGATTATCATAAGCAGTTGTGAACATTTCATTTACTACTGTAGGTATTTGAGTATTTCTTGGAATCAAAACACTCATAATCCCACCTTGAGTCTCTATGCCCAAAGACAGTGGCGTAACATCTAAAAGATAAACTTCCTTATTCGAATTGCCAGATAAAACTGAAGCTTGAATTGCAGCACCAATTGAAACTGCTTCATCAGGATTAATGGACTTGTTTGGTTTTTTTCCAAACTTTTCTTCGATAACTTTTTCTACTAAAGGAATTCTTGTACTACCACCAACGAATACAACTTCATCTACCGCATCAGTTTTAACATTGGCATCTCGCAAAGCATCATTTACGCAAGACATCGTTTTATCAATATATGTCTTTATAGAATCTTCAAATTCTTCTCTTTGTATGCTTATTTGCTGTTTTTCTACATAGACATTTGCAGATCTCATATGGGATAACATTTTCTTTGTTTTTTCTGAAATGTTTCTTAATGAAATGTTGTCTTCTGGCTTTGGATTCATTTTAGAAGTAATAAGTTTACTCAATGCTTCATCAAAATCTACACCGCCTAATGATGTGTTTCCAGATGTTGATTGAACGTGAAAATCAACTCCATCCATAAGTTTAAGCAAAGTAACATCAAAAGTTCCACCACCTAAATCGTAAACCAATATTGTGGCATCATTTTTTTTGTCTAAACCATACGCTAAAGACGCTGCAGTAGGTTCATTAATAATTCTTAAAACTTTGAGTCCTGCCAATTCTCCCGCAGTTTTTGTGCTTTGCCTTTGATCGTTATTGAAATATGCCGGAACAGTAATAACAGCATCAGTCACCTCACACCCTAAATGGCGTTCAGCGCAATTCTTTAAGTATTTTAATATATAAGATGAAATTTCTTCTGGGCTGTATGATTTCTCATTTATCTGAAATCTTTTATTAGTTCCCATATGTCTTTTAACTACACGTATAGTATGAGAAAAGGGCAAATGCTGCTCCATATCGACAGCATATTGCCCTATGTAAATCTCATCACCAAAACTGACTACGCTAGGAGTAATTCTTTCTCCTAAATCATTTGGTATAACTTCTGCCTGCTCATTATCATTAACATAAGAAACAACACTGAATGTACTACCTAAATCAATACCAATAGCATATCCCATAAGGTATATTGTACATTATTCAGGCTCTTCTGGTAATACAGTCCCTCCAGGCACATATCCTTCCATTAATTCTTTGAGTGCCTCTTTATTTTCTAATTTTTTTCTAAATTCGAGACTTTCATTTTTGGTAATCGGGCCAACTGCTAAATTTTTATCTTTATCTTTTGGTAAATTGTCCCTATACTCATGAGCCATTGACATTAGCTGAATGATTGCAAAAGTATCTTTGCATTTCAAACAACGCATTATGGTGTAAACTTCAACTTCAGATTTTGGAAGCCAGCCTAAGTGTGATGATTTTGAAAACTGATTTTTACAGTTTCTGTTGAGACAACACTTTGGTTTGCCGATGATAGTTTGATGAAACATAGCTCACCTCCAATGCGCTAAATAGCAATGTATTATTCATTATACGAGGATATTTTTCTTCTAACAAACAGTGCAAGTTTTATCTGAATCTATAGAGTATAATACAATAGTCCACTGGCGGATAAATGATGCCAGTGGACTATTTTTGTGTAAGGAGGTAATAAATATGAAATTAATAGAGCAAGTTGAAGAACTTATGAATCAAGTTATCAGCGCATTATTCAATGTTGAATTATAAGAAGACTGATAATCTACAATGGAGTAGATTATTTTAATTCATACATCTTCCAGGCTCTTTCATTCCTGTAAACTTTTTTTCTCATATTAACGTGTGCTCTTAAATTTTTATGGCTTGAAGCAAAATCTATAATGATTGCTTCGGGTTTTCCATTTTCAATGGAATCATTTACATCTTTACCAACACATCTTAATACTCTTCCTACTTGCTGATATGTTGTTACTGGAGAAGAATTAGTTCCAGCAAGTATCAAACAAGCAATTTTGGGAGCATCTACACCAACATTTGCCCATTGAGTTGCTATAAGAACAATCTCATTATTCTCTACAGCATTCAGCATTCTGCGACGATAATTTTTTTCCTCATCTGTAGGATCAACTTCTCCCTTATCGCCACCAGGAACAAAAACTGCATCTTCAATCATTCCCTCAAGAATATTTCCGTGTTCCATTCTTTCAACGAGTATTAAGGTTGGTATTCCCTTTGCTTTCATACCCTCAGCGAATTGTTTAATTCTGAAGTTTCTTTCCCAGCAATTAACAATATTTAAGTTGTAAACTTCGTGGTAAGTTTGTCCAGTCTCAACACTATCAATATTTACAACAAAAATTTTGGGTGGAACTAAATACCCTCGCTCAACTAAATCACTAGCACTAACTTCACAGATTTTCCCACCTAAAGTGCCTTCAATTCTAATTTCTTGATTATCAGTACGAAAAGGTGTTGCAGATAATCCAAGCCTATAATATGCTTGTTTTGCTTGATTGCCTATTTCTTCTGTTACGACTGCTGCAAGATGCGCTTCGTCTATGATCAAGGCATTACAACTTTGAATAACATTTCTTACTTGTGCTTTTTGAAATAAAATATTTTGTCTCACATCCCAAGCAGATTGAGATTTCTTCATTGCAGCAAGTTCTATTTTTACTATAGAATTAATTTCTCTTTCGTATCTTTTTCTGAGTTGTTCTGCAGTTTTTAAGTTATTTTCTTCTGCTTTTTCTACTTGTTCATACAAATCTGACAGTTTTCCTGAAGCAATATGTCTTGCCTTTTTATATGCAGAAATGGAAACTTCTAACTCTTTTTGCAATTGAGCAGTTGATTTGCTGCCCTCTCCACTATCGTCTACTATTTTATTATTTGTTTCAACATATTTTTTATCAAAGGCTATCAATGCAGTTTGATAAGTTATAACATTTATGCCTTCCAAGTTAACATCACATAATCCACCACCAGCAATACCCACTTTGACAGGTTGACCATCCAGACGTAAATATTTTTCAAATTCTTTTTGTGTTTGTTTCAAAAGTTCAATTGCCGGAACAATAAAAACTACTGGCTTGACTTTAAGTTTATGAAAAATGTAACAAGATGTCATAGTTTTTCCAGCACCAGTAGCAAGAGCAAGCATTCCTCGTTGATTTTTAAGTGCTAAATCACCAGAATATATTTGATAATCTCTTAGATCTTTTCCCAAAAAATCACAAGTTAATAAATAATCTCTTTCAGGTTTATTGCGCTTATCAATAAAAGAATACTTAATGCTTAATTCGTCAAACAATCTTGCTGTTCTTAAGGTAAGACCTGTTGGAAAACTTTGATTTCTTTTGACGTACAGGGATATTTTTCCATCCCATTGGCCTGTCTTGAATTTTGCAGACCATTCTGAATCTGGAACTTTATAAGACAACTCATTCCTCAGTGCTTCTTGTATAGGATAAGACAATTTGCCTTGAGGGTCATCTTTATTTATAATGACACTTCGATCATTGTAAACTTCTATTTCCACCATAACTTTAAGTATACCATCGTTTCAATCCGCATTCATTTATATTCCTGAATCAAAAAAACAACCATTTTGTTTGTAGTAACAAAATGGTTGTTCAAAAACTTCAATGAATTATTTATGATTCATTGCGTTGAATTTATTAACAGCAATATTGATTTGCTTTGGCTTTTTTGAAACAAATTTCTCGAATGTAGACAACACTAAAAGTTCAATCTTTTCAGAATCTTCTTCTGACAATTCGACTCCCTTTTGTGCTGCTCCCAACTTGATAAATCTTACAAACTGATCAACGGCATCTTCACTTGAAAATTCGCCGTCTTCTATTTTACGTAATCCTTCAATCCATATATCAAGAATTGCTTCACCTTTTGCACCAAGAGCAGTAGATAGAAAAACTTTAACTAACTCTAAGGATGTGATTGTTTCTTTGACTGGGCTGTTTGATCTTGCTAAGAAAAATAAAACAGCACTTCCAAAAATAAAACAAATAATTAATAAAATAAAATCGTTTTGTATTGTAGTAAGCAATTTGTCCATATCAACAATCCTTTGCTATAACACTATCATCCTCATCAGATGCATTAGGATCTAAATCCATATCTGTAGTTAATGGAATAACCAACTCGTCCTTGATAGCAACAACTTCACTTTTCTGCTCTTTTTCGTCTGCCCACATAACAGAATTGTCTGCGTCTACTTCTTCGCCCTCAGCATTTGTAAACTTTTCAATTTTTCCTGTGGCTCTCTTAATCATACTCATAATAACTGTCTTCCTTTTCTAGATTCAATGTAAGACTTCAAAGCATTAGTCTCGACTTCATTCAAGTCACTAGGAATATTATACTTGAATTTTATATGAAGATCTGAATAATTATTTTCATCAACTGGTAATCCTTTATTCTTTACAATATGGACATAATCATTTTTGATGCTTTTTGAAAATTTAAAATTCAATTTATTTCCATTGATATGTTGATATTTAAAATTAGGATCAACAATGCTCAATATAGGATCTATTTCAAACTCGTGAATTAAATTGCAATTACCATCAACATAAAAATTATTTTCTTGTTTAGCAGTGATTTCAATTATCAATGGACCTGGGGCTTGATATTTATCTCCAAAATTTCCCATATTTTGAAGCATTACTGATTTGAAACATTGACCTTTCTTTATAGTCAAATCAAACATTTCTTTCTTAACTGTGAAACCTTTGCCAATACAAGTTTCACACGGTTTTTCTGGTCTCTCGCCTTTACCCTGACATTTTTGACAAGGGCCTGCATAATTTCTTACGTGAAAAAATCCTACATTTTGAACTATATAATGCTCTCCAGAACCTCCGCAATCACCACAAAAATGCATACCGCCAGTGCCACCTTCTCCATCGCAAACAGGGCAAGGTACCATTCTTTCATAAAATACTGGACGAGTAGTGTCAGAAAAACATTCTGCTAAAGGAATCTCAATTCTTATAGAAATTGGTATATTAAGGTTTCTTCTAAATGCATTTAAATGTGTTTTCCTAAAAGGATTGTCAGGGAATTGAATTTGTGGTTGAGGTTTTGGATTTAAAATATCTTCGTAGGCTTGAGAAATTTCTTTAAACTTTTCTTCAGATCCTGGATTTTTATTAACATCAGGATGAAATTCTTTTGCTAACTTTCTATATGCTTTCTTGGCATCATCAACAGAAGAATTTTCAGGTATTCCTAAAACTTGATAGGGACTTGGCATAAACTCATTATACTAGTTTGGCCAACATAGTTTGTATCTTGTTTGAAGGGCATACAGAACTTTCGCCTATACCAATATCAGCGTGTTGCCCAGTTACACCCATAATCGTACCATATATAAGATTATCCAGACCAATCACCATACCACCTGATGAGCCTTCTAAAATATCTGCATCAATAAAAATAATGTCATTCCATGCTGGCATATTTGGATCAGATAAACTTTGATGAACATTAGAAATTCTTCCTACAGTAGCAGTATCATGAAAACCTTCGGGAGCACTTATAACTGCAACAATATCTCCAACTTCAATATTATCACTATTACCAAATTTCAATGGAGCAATATTTGTAGGAGAAAATTCTAATCTAACAGCGCCAGAATCGATTGTTGGGTCTGATGTTAAAAATGTAGCAGCAATGTACTTATTTCCATCAAACGTACACATAATTTCAGTAAGAGTTTGATCGCTTGGAACTACGTGTCCGGCAGTAATGACAACATTATTGCCAATATAAAAACCACTTCCAGACCAGTTCTTTTTTCCTGATCTGACATAAATAGTGCAAGAAGAACCAAGACCTGTTTTTATTGTTTTTTTGACAGGATCATCGGATAAATCTCTTGCTTGAGAAGTTTTTACTAACGACTCTAGTAAATTATAGTCTATCTTAAAATTCATTTCACAACTTTGTAGATAATTTCATCATATTTTATTGGACCAAATCTTCTGCTATCATCAGAGTTATTGAGATTATCACCAACAACAAAATATGAATCTTTTCCCAATTTATATTCTACTACAGCTTGGCCATATTTTGATTTTGCTTCTAATATACTTCTGAAAGAGTTGTCAGATAAAAATATCATTTCAAATCTATCAGAATCTATTATATAGTAATAATAATCACCAGGTCTGAAAATAATTCTTTTTATTAAGATATTACTTTCAGTATCTTTAACTACTACAATGTCTCCTCTATTATATTTGCTTTCTCTTTTTGCTAAAACAACTTGTCCATTACGCAAAGTAGGCATCATAGATTGTCCTACAACTACAACTAACTTATAAGGTTGTAAATAAAAAGATAGACATACCAATAAACTAATTAAGCAAGAAACTATAAATTTCTTATTCATACTCCACCTCACTTGATTGATATGAGTCAGAGTCATTTTTTGTTTTTTGCTTGCTCTTTTAGAATTACTTTTTGACTAAAATTGTTTTCCAATCAACATTAGCCAATTTAGGAACACCAGGACCCCAATTTTTTTCTTCACCTGGTTCAAAGACAGCATTTTGCATTGAGCAAATATTATGCAATGCAACCATCATATCTGCTTGACAGAACTGATTTCCAAATTCAGGAAGTAGATTAAGATTTTTCAATGCTGACTTTATTAGCGCACAAATACCAGCAACAAATGGAGATGCTTGACTTGTGCCTGACATTTTACAATATTCATTTCTTAAGAATGTAGAATAGATATCTACACCTGGAGCAACTATGTCTACAGTTTCATCTTTTGAAGTAAATGTAGCTAACTTCCCACCTGCATCCAATGCAGCCACTGCAATAACTTCATCATAACGTGCTGGGTAGTTCACACTTTTAGAATCGTTTCCAGCGGCAGCAACAACAACAATACCTTTAGAAACTGCTTCAAGAATTAAATCATGAATAAATTTTGGAGGCTCAACAGATGCGCCTAGGGACATATTGATAATGTCTACATTTAAATCTATTGCTTTTTTCAATCCAGCAGCAATAGTTTCAAAACTTCCGGAACCATCATCACTTAAGACTTTGATTGGAATTACTTTACATTTTGGCGCAACACCAACAACACCAAAGTCATTGTCACTTCCAGCAATTATTCCAGCAACGTGAGTTCCGTGTCCAGAAGTTTTATCTTCCCAAGAATCACTATCAGAACAGTTAAATACTGAGTCCTTTGTCCAACATTCAGACAAATCATCATGTTCTGCGATTCCAGTATCCAAAACCGCAATAATAATGCCTTCGCCTTTTGTAATTTGCCAAACGTCTTGAATAGAAGATAAGCCCATTCCCCAGTTTTGTGTTTGTGATAATGCACTAAAAGGAACTGGAGTTACCTTCAAGTCTTCTTCAGGAATGAATTGAATATTTTCGGACATTTTTTATTACCTCAAATATAATATTATGTTTATATTTTCCTGATTACCTTCTTAAATTATATGCACAATTTCGCTACTTTGCTTGACTCCAAAAAACTGTCCATCGTAAGGCAAAACACTAAACGATATTGCTTTATTTTTGAGCACCAATGATGAATTTAATATTGTTCCTTCTGCGATTTTAAAGCTTACTCCGTTAGTCCATTCATACCATTCAATAGTAGAATAATCGTTTGAGCCATTAAAATAATAATATGCTGTTAATTCAGCATTAGACTGAACTTTATTATTTGTAATGCCTAATCCAGCCTTAATCTTTACGTCATAAACAAAAGGTGCATTCTGATTTTTTATAATGATAGGCTCCGATGTGTAAGGAATACCATAATCAAAATTGTCATTTGGTTCAACAACAACATAAACTTGATCGTTTTCCAAGAAGTAACTATTTGACAAACTGAGATCAGATTTGTTTTGCAAAGTTTTATTTCTGTAATTAGGAGAGGAATCTAATTCGCTTAATGTTGTTCCGCCACCAGATGTTCTTAATCTGTACCATTTTGTTTTTGGTCTGTATTCTTCATTTTCAGAAATATAATTATAATCTATATAGAATCTTTCATCAGAGGATACTTGAGTCGTTGAACCTGCTGAAACTTTTCTTGCTCTTGAATTTAACATAAGACTGCCAGATTCTATAGAAGGTATAGTTGTGTTAGCATATCTTGAGTAAACATCTAAATTAGAAACTGTATTGTTTGTAAATTCGAAATTAAATGCTTCACTCGCAGACGAACTATACTTTTCTACTTTTAGTCCTAATCTATATGATGTATTCCCGGCAATAAATAAAGTTACAATATCTTCACTTAATTTTCTAGTATTGAAAATAACTCTTCCATTTATACGGTCAAGCTTATATCCACCTCTAACAATCTCGTTATTTACTAAAACAACGACTTTACTCTCTTGAGGCCATCTTCCATTGACTGCATAATATGATACAAAATCAGTTGAAATTGTACCCTCACCTAATGCTTCGTATCTTTCGTTGCCAGTTATAATATTTGCTCTTACATTATTTACGTCTACAATATCAGATGTAAAAGTTATAGTTCCATTGACATTATTGATTGTGTAAAGAGTAGAATCAACTAACGTTTCATTTATGTAAACTGAAACAGTGTCAGTTATTTTCCAAGTATATCGTTCCCCATTTTCATAAACAAAAAATGTTCTATTGTTATTTGGAGACTTGAGACATATTAAGTTTGTTTTATTTACTGTTTTAGTAAATTTATATGATTTTTGTCTTGACGCTAAAACACCATTTTTACAAGACAATATTTCTTCAAAATCATTCCAGTTAGTACTATCGCCTTTACAAATTCCCCAAGTCAATTTTGAAATATTATTGTCAGTGTAATTTGTAGACAGAATATATTCAGATATATCATCAACTGTACTTAATGCATCACTAAACAAATAATCAACACTAGGCGTTACTTCTGTGTAATAAAGAGTCTGTACATATGGAACAACTCTGGTACTTGTGGCATTATTCCAACCCTCT
>Ga0172375_10005141_pt1 | contig 19015 bp, 18 predicted proteins | sample LakKiv1m_FD_114537 | JGI IMG/M metagenome (GOLD analysis project Ga0172375, IMG submission 114537) | Freshwater microbial communities from Kabuno Bay, South-Kivu, Congo - kab_092012_11.1m | ecosystem: Environmental > Aquatic > Freshwater > Lake | place: Democratic Republic of the Congo...
CGTTTGATATTGGTCAGAAAAGCCGGATTGGATTGAGTGGAGGAAATATCAGAGGCCAGTTGGGAATTATTCAGTAAAGTAAACGATGAGGCCCCGAAACCATAAACGTTCCAAAATGGGCGCAGAGCTTCACTACTCATGACCTGGTCGAATTGCTGCGCCGTCCCGGAAGTTGTAATCAGGAGAAACAGAATTGTCAGGGCCGTAAAAATTTTACAGAAAGAGGACATGAAATGACTCCTATTTTTTATTTCTTTGAGGAACCGCCGGAGGCCTTGTGGGAAGAGCGGCTGCCATCGGAACTGGACGAACTGGACGACGACTTGCTGCCGGACGAACTGCCCGACGAGGATGAATTGCTCGAAGAAGAACTGCCGGATGAGGAACTGCCGGAGCTGCCGGATGAAGAACTCGAAGGCTGGTAAGAAGAGCTGCTCGTAGACGAACTACTGGAAGACGAGCTGCTCGATCCTGATGAACTCGAACCGGACGATGATTTCTTTTTCATAGTGGCATGCGACGAGCCGGATTTCTGAACCGTGGTCGACTTAGAACTGCTGCGCGCACCGGAAGACGTACTCGTGATGGTGGTTTTCGCGGCTGCCGCTGGAACTAAAGTCGTCTGGAAGCCGACGATTGATTCGCTGCCGGAAGCGGAAGAAGAAGTCTTACCGATCAGACGGGCTTTGGCCGAACTCGAGCCGTTAATGGTCGTTGTACCTGTTTTGCTGGTGGTCGAGGCCGACGACGTAGCACTGACGGCGATTGGCAGGTAAGAAGCGCCGGTCTGGAAATCGGAATTACTTGATGAACTGCGACTGCCACTAACCGTGGATTTGGGAGCGTACTGGGCTTTTTGCTGATCCCGTCCGGCGGAAACCACCTCACCGCCGCCGTAATTAGATCCGTGCCCGTACCAGTAACCGCCGTGATGGCGTCCATAATAACCGCAACCGCCGTAGTAACCGCCATAATAGCCGTAATACGGATAATAACCGCCGTAGTATGAGTAATAGCCATAGCTGCCCCAGCTATTAAACGGATCGTAGTACCAGGGATCGTAATAACCCAGATACGGCGAGCGGTAGCGGTAACCGTGGTAGAAGGGCGAATAGGAGTTGTATCCATACCAGAGATTGCTGTTCATGGAGTCCCAGTAACCATCCCGGTAGCCGAGACTGTATTCGTTTAAAGACGATGAATCGAAGGCGTAATTTTCGTAGGTCCGTTCTTCCTGAATCAGAGAATCGGAAGCCGGCAGTTCGTAAAGTTGCTCACGAACCATTGGGGCGGAAAACTGGGTGTAACAACCGGAAATGGAGAGGGCGGCCGCCATCAAAATCATTTGAGATAATGCGTTCGCTTTCATATTCCTTCCTTTGGTTTGGCTTTTAGTTTTCATAGTCACTTTCTTAGACCGGATGACTTTAGGATTTATTCCCTGTGAAAAAGCATTGAGTTTGACAAGTTCAGTTAGCAATTGGTTACATTTTCAATCATATCGGACTGAAAAAGTTCCCTAACGACGGGTCATTCCTCTCTATCCGGATTCTTACCATTGATGATCAGGTTGGCGGGCAGCATCTGAATGCCGTATTTGGTTTCGAGGATGCCGCGGATCAGGATTCTTCGATTGCGTAATTCCGGCAAGCCCTTAATCGCCGCGCTCATCCGGTTCCATCTACCCGGCTGGCAATTACGAAAAACGATTAATTCATCCGCTGCGATTTCGCCGACGTTAGTCGAGAAAAGTAATTGAAGCCGCAGACTGTCGAGCGGTTCACCTTTAAGCGGTTTCAGGTCAATTTGTAAGACGGCCTCTTCGCCCGGTGTCAGAAAACCGTCGTTATTCGGATCTATGAAACGTATTCCGGCCGAAAAATCGCTGGCTTTCACTTTCACCGGCGGCGGCTCGAAAGAAGTCTGGTTCCATTTATTATCCGGCAGCACCGTCACTGAAAAAGTCTGGGAATCGAGCCCGGTGTGGTCATCTTCAACGGCGACGGTGAATTCGAAGCGGCCCGTATCGGCCGGCAACCAGACTAACACACCGGTTCGCGACAACAGTTCGGCATTAGCCGGCCCGTCAACCAATATATAGTTCAGTTTGTCGAACAGGTTGATTTCAACGGCCTGAATTCGATAAAGGTACAGCTCGCCCTGCCGGATGGTTTCGACCGGATCGCTGACGATTTTAGGCGGGCTGTTGACCTCAGCCGGAACGAATGGTTCAGCGGTATTTCGGGCGGTCTGTTCAGGAGTTGGAAATGCCAGCCTGCTGACTGCGGGCGGCGATTGTAAAATTTCAGCATCCGCTATATTTTCCCATTTTAGGGCGGAAACGGTCAGATCGCCCCGATATATTCCCTGCCGCATGAAAGGATTCTCGCGGCTGAATTGCGGCACGGAGTTGCCAAGGTACGTGATCTGTTGACCGGTTGGTGACCAATCCACCGAGTAAGCAAGCAATTTTTCGCCGGCGACGAGCGTATCTAGTCGGATAGCAATCGTGGCCTGAATGGTGTCATCCGGCGTGAAACCAAATGGTTCACCGTCCGGACGGCTGGCAATCGCCCATTCACCGCTGGGTGATAGTGTCCAGGATAGTAACGGCTCGCGGAATATCCGGAGTACTTTAGTTTTCAGAGCATCGAAATCGGTCCGGTTGACGCGCACCTGCTCCTGCGGACGGTTTTCCAACCAAACAATCCTTCCGCGGTCCGGAGTGATGAGCGGGCAGAAATTAACCGTCAGATAACTGGTCGTCAACGTCCGCTGCCGGCCGTCATTCAGATTATAGAGGCGCAGGTTGGCATGTAGCACGCCGGCGTAAAGAATCGAATTGCCGTCCGGCAGAAAAGTCGGATAATTGCCGAAAATCGGCAGCGCCGTGACCTTCTTTGTCACAATGTCCAGCAGGTGGATTTGCCGCGAAAAGCCTTGGCTGAAAACCACCTGACGTTCATCTGGCGAGTAAGACGGATACAGCAGGTCATCATTAGCGCCGTAAATTTTCTGCGGCAGACCTCCGATGACCGGAATCTGGTAAATACAGTCCCACAGATCGCCATCCAATCGCCCGTTAAAAATGATTTCCCGCCCGCCCGGCGCAAAGCGTGGCACGATCAGGTTGTTGGCAATCAGGTTTTTGACGAGAATCCGCGGACTTTGAAAAACAAGCATCGGCTGCTGGGGTGCCGGACCGCACGAATAGGTCAAACCGGCCAGTGTCAGCCAGACAAAAACTAATATTTTTCCTGTTTTCATACGTTTTTCGGGTTGTAACAGCAGGTTATTCAACTTGAAAAAGTTTAAGCAGCAGAACTTTGAGATTCAATAGAAATATTCACTATTTTTACTGCCAGGTAATCCGGCTTGCGAAATCCCGGAAGATCAACGATAAAGTAACGGGACACTCCGACTAATTATTTTTGTTAAAAAAGAGACTGGTTATGTATATTACCCTCGTGAAATGTTCGTTAGTTGGGAAAGTACGTAAATGGGGCTGGTTTTCCACCGGCTGGATCGGCGCGCGCTATATTTACCGCGAAATGATTTTTCCATTTATGCTGGCTATCGGTGTTGTGACGTTCATCCTGCTGGCCAATTTTCTGATCCGTTCCGTCGACCGCCTGCTCGGCAAAGGCTTACCGGTCGGAATAATTTTTGAATTCCTGTATCTGAACTTAGCCTGGATTGTGGCGATGTCGGTGCCGATGGCGGTATTAGTCGCAGCCTTAATGGCCTACGGTCGAATGGCGGAAGATAATGAGATTACCGCCATGCGCTCCAGCGGGATCAGCTTTATTACGATCCTGGCGCCGGGATTTATCTTCGGGCTGCTGGTATCCGCCGGGATGTTATATTTCCACAACTATGTTCTCCCGGAATTCAATCACCGGGCGCGGATTCTGGCCGGCGATATTTATCGTAAACGCCCCGACCTGAACATCGAACCGGGCTATTTCATTGACGACATTCCCGAGTATTCTATATATGTGAAGAAAAAAGTCGGAGAGAGTCTACGGGACATCACGATTTACAATAAAGACGCCCGTGACATTCAGACAACGATTTATGCCGACAGCGGTTTCATTGTCGTGGAAGCGAATACGATCCTGTTTACGCTCTTTCATGGACAGACGCACGAACTCGATCTCAAGGGGCTTTCCGATTACCGGTTGATCGATTTCGAACGGCACCGCATTGCTATTCCAGTCGAAAACCTGATGCTGGAAAGGCGGGAAAATATCCGGCGCGGCGACCGCGAAATGACTATTAAAATGATGCGGGCTGAAGTAGACCGCTTTACTAAAGAATATCAGGCAAACACCGAAAAGATCAGAAAATTAACCCTGAAGGAACTCGGCGACAGCGTCGCTGTTGACACAAAGAGTATCGACAAAATTGTCAATGCCAGACAGGCGGAGAACCTGGCAAATTTACCCAAAGCGGAGGCCGAACGAAAGAACCAGAAATTAAAAATGTTCCTCAACCGTATCCGGGGCGAAACCAGCCTGGCCCTGAACTATAAAAAACAGATCGCCAAATATAATGTTGAGATTCAAAAGAAATACTCGATCCCGGTGGCCTGTATATTGTTCGTGCTGGTAGGCGCGCCGCTGGGGGTCATGACCCGGCGTGGCGGCATCACCGCGGCGGCGGTGCTGAGTATCTTTTTCTTTTTAATCTATTACATCTTTCTGATCGGAGGCGAGGAATTAGCCGACGCGATGGTCATTTCGCCATTCTGGGCGATGTGGACGCCCGACCTCCTGATGCTGATCGTCGGTATTTATCTGGTCAGATATGCTTCCAGTGAACAACATATAATCGATTTTTCACGCCTGTCGCGTCTTTGGCGCCGCAAAAAACATAAACTCAACCCGCCGACTTTAAACCACGGAGAAAATTGATGCCCGCTTCCCGACCGCCTCAAAAGAAGATAAAGAATTTCATCCCGGTTGAATTGATCGAAAAAAAGAAAACCGGACAGGAACATAGCATGGAAGAGATCCAATACCTGATCGCTTCCTATGTCAGCGGCAAGATTGCCGATTACCAGATGGCGGCCTGGCTGATGGCGGTCAATTTTCAGGGCATGACCGACACGGAGACGATCGCGCTGGTGGACACGATGCTGCTCTCCGGCAAGACGATCGATCTGAGCCATATCAGTCATTTTAAAGTCGACAAGCACAGCACCGGCGGGGTCGGCGATAAAGTCAGCCTGATTCTGGCGCCCCTGGCGGCGGCGGCGGGATGCGTCGTTCCGATGATTTCCGGGCGCGGGCTGGGTCATTCCGGCGGTACGCTGGATAAATTAGAGAGCATTCCGGGCTTTAATGTCAATCTCAACAGCCGGCAATTCATTCACCTGACCGAAAAATACGGCCTGGCGATGGGCGGTCAGACCAAGGAACTCGTGCCCGCCGATCGCAAAATGTACGCTTTGCGCGATGTTACCGGAACGGTTAAGTCGATTCCGCTGATCTGCGGCAGCATTCTTAGCAAGAAAATCGCGGAAGGCATCAACGGCCTGGTACTGGATGTCAAGACCGGCAACGGCGCCTTCCTGACCGACTATAACCAGAGCCGGCAACTGGCTAAGCAATTAAAAACGGTCGGCGAATATTTCGGACTGCAGGTCAAAGCCGTCATCACCGACATGAATCAGCCGCTCGGCCGGGCGGTCGGCAACTGGCTGGAAGTGGCCGAGTCGATAGATACGATCAAAGGCCGCGGTCCGCAAGACCTCACCGAAATCACGCTTTACCTGACGGCCTGGATGGTGGTGCTGTCCGGAATCGAAAAGAATTTCGAGAAAGCCCGCGATATTCTGAAAGAACTGATCGCTTCCGGCGCGGCTTATGAAAAATTCCTGCAAATGGTGAAAGTACAGGGCGGCGATGTTTCGTATATCGAGAACCCGGAAAAGTATCAGAAAGCCGCCTGCATCGAACCGGTGACCGCAACCGACTCCGGTTGGGTGAAAAGCATCGAAACTACCCGGATCGGCATGCTTGCTCTGGCACTCGGGGCCGGCCGCCAGTCGCTGGACTCGGTCATCAAACCGGAAGTCGGGTTGATAATCAACAAGAAAATCGGCGACCGCGTCGAAGCCGGCGAGCCGCTGGCAATAATTCATGCCGCCAGCCGCCAAGCCATTCGCGAAACACAAACCGCGATCCGGAAAGCCTATCAGCTGTCCAATACCCCGGTCACGTCGCCGCCTTTGTTTTACGAGACTTTTTAAAACCGGCCGGTCGCCTGAGACATTTTTCGGATAATTTCGTTAAATTCCGACCGAACCTGAGAAATTGCGAGATGATGATATCATGAAAGATAAAAAGAACAAACGTTTTCCGGGAATCCTGATCGCGGTTGAAGGCCTCGACGGTTCCGGAAAATCCACGCAGCTGTATTTGGTCAAGCGCTGGCTGGAACTCAGCGGCCATCATGTTTACCTGACGGAATGGAATTCCTCCGAGATGGTGCGGCAGGCCATCAGACGCGGTAAAAAGAAAAATCTGCTGACGCCCACGACTTTCAGCCTGGTACACGCCGTCGATTTTGCCGACCGCTATAACCGCCAGATCCAGCCGCTACTGGAAACCGGCTATATCGCTTTAGCCGACCGCTATATCTTCACGGCTTTTGCGCGCGACGGCGTGCGCGGTTGTTCGAGCACCTGGCTGCGTAATCTCTATAGTTTCGCGATGGTTCCCGACATCACCTTTTATTTTAAACTGCCTTCGGTAATCGCGATCGAACGCATTCTCTCCAACCGCCCGAAGATTAAATATTACGAGGCTGGCATGGACCTGAAGCTGCATCCGGAAGTCTATGACAGTTTCCGGCTGTATCAGACTAAGATCGGAGCCGAGTACGATCGCATGAGCAAAGAATTCAATTTCATCGAAATCGACGCGACCCTGCCGATCGAAGTCCAGCAGGAGACGATCCGTAATCTCATCGCCGGCCGCATTAACCTGGCCCGATACAAGAACGGAGCGGGCAATGAATAAACGTTTTTACATTGAACCGCTTCCGCGGTGCGATTTTAATAATCTTTCCGGCAAATTAATCGTGCTGGAAGGTTCGGACGGCTCCGGACGCACCACCCAGATTGCGCGGATCAAAGCCTGGCTGGAGAACAAAGGTTACGCCGTCGTAAATTGCGAACTGGCTCGTTCGCAGCTAGTTGGTCCGGAGCTAGAATTAGCCCGCCGGGGCAACGTCCTGGGACCGACGACGCTGTCATTATTCTACGCTACCGATTTTATGGATCAATTCGAGAACGTCATTATCCCGGCGTTGAGGGCGGGTTTTATCGTACTGGCCGATCGCTATTTCTATACTTTGATGGCGCGGGATCTGGTGCGCGGTGCCGACCCGGAATGGGTTCAGAAAATCTATGGCGTAACGCTCGTCCCCGATCTGGTTTTTTACCTGAATGTCACGCCGCGCCGCCTGATCGAACGCCGCTGGCAGAAGGCCTCCGTAATGGATTACTGGGAGTCCGGGATGGATATGGGCTTGTCGCGCGATTGGGTGAGCAGCTTCCTGATCTACCAGCAGCGCCTGCGCAATGTTTTCCTCAATCTGCAGAAAACCTACGGCTTTACGATTATCAACGGCAATAAATCGGTCGCATCTATCACCAATGACATCGTAGCCCAGATCGAATCGCTGCTGAATACTCCGGCCTGATCTTTATAGTACTAACAAAAGATGATGTGGTTTATTATGTATTTTTTACCAATTATCACACGATAAGTCGCAGTGAAATGAAAAATATCAAGTGACAACGAGGGAAGTAGGTTATTATGAAGAAAACGTTGACCATTACGGTACTTATCCGGGAAGCGAAAGCCTTTGCTCATCACGAATCCCAACACAATGAAATAAGTTTATTCGGAGTGACGGATGGTAAGGCTGTTGGTACATACTTGGAACATAAATTTCAAACCTTTCTTGAAAAGCAGTACGTTTATACGAAAGGTTCTTCAGCAAAAGGAATCGACTTCCCTAAACTCGGAGTCGATATAAAAGTAACAAGCATCCGTCAGCCACAATCGTCCTGCCCGTTTAAGTCTGCCCGACAGAAAGTATACGGTCTCGGCTATTCGCTGTTAATCTTCGTCTATGATAAGAAAGACGACCGGAAAACACGCACAGCGGCTCTAAATATAATTCACGTGATCTTCGTCGAGGCTACGCGAACAGCTGACTTTCAAACAACGACCGGTATTATCAAAATACTGGACAACTCCGGCAATGCTGATGACCTTGTGGGTTTTTTTATCGGAACGCTTCCTACCGCTTGACGATATTCAGGCTTACCAACTGGCAGAGGAAATCCTGAAAATCAAACCTATGGTTGGATATCTCACCATCTCAAATGCACTTCAGTGGCGACTGCAATATAGCCGCGTAATTGAACAAGCCGGTAAAGTGAATGGTATAGAGAAAGTCGTTTGATGTCATCTGTGGGGAAAATTGAGTTTGGAGACTTCCGGACTCCTCCTGATCTATCCCGGAAAATTGTCACCTTCCTGCGGGATAGCGGCGTAATCCCTCAGACAATTGTCGAACCTACCTGTGGTCAGGGTAGTTTTATTGGCGCCGCAATAGCCGCCTTTCCCGCCACAAAGGCTATTTATGGCTTCGACATCAATCCTTTTTATATTCGCGAGGCGGAAGAAATCGCCCGTGCCAGTACTGTGGGTAAGATTCATCTCGAATGCCGTAATTTTTTCCAGATTAACTGGCTTGATTTGTTTACCACAATGGATGAGGACATTCTGATAATTGGTAATCCCCCGTGGGTGACAAATTCTGTGCTTGGCTTAATAGGAAGTGATAATCTCCCCGAGAAAACGAACTTCCAGGGGCACAGCGGGTTTGCCGCTAAAACCGGCAAGGCCAACTTCGATATCTCCGAATGGATGTTAATCAGACTGTTGGAAGCCATACACAAGCGGTCGGGCTGTGTGGCCATGTTATGTAAAACATCTACTGCGCGGAAAACCCTGCGTCACGCCTGGCTGAACGGATTTAATATTGGTCGAAGTTCTCTCCATTTGATCGATGCTCAAAAATACTTTAACGCAGCGGTAGACGCCTGCCTCCTTATTATACATACCGGTTTGCCCGAATCTGATATTACCGCAAACATTTACCCCGATCTCTCCTTCAACAGCCGGATCACTACAATCGGCCTTGCTGGCAAGCAACTGGTCGCCGACATCAATGAATATGTACGATTGCGGGATATTGACGGCATTTCATACTATACCTGGCGTTCCGGTATTAAACATGATGCAGCAGGAGTGATGGAGTTCAGGCGTGAGAATGGGCATTTCACTAATGGCCGGCTGGAAGAATGCCATCTGGAACCAACCTGCCTGTTCCCTCTATTAAAATCCTCAGATATCGCCAATGGGCGAATAAAACCGGACAAATATGTCTTGGTCACTCAACGCAAAACATCCGATAGTACAGATGAAATCCGACAAACAGCCCCGCAAACATGGGCATATCTGAACGCCCACGCTGAAGAACTCGACCGGAGGCGGAGTATTATCTATAAGAAACGCGCCCGCTTTTCGGTTTTTGGAATTGGTGGCTATGCGTTTTCACCCTGGAAGGTTGCTATATCCGGTTTATATAAAAATTGCCGGTTTGTGGTCGTGGGGGAACATGAGAACAAACCCATATTACTGGATGATACCTGCTATTATCTTTCCTGCCAGTCTGAAAATGAAGCTCGTTTCGTGTGCGATCTGCTTAATTCGGATGTTTGTCAGAGATTCCTGCGTGCACTGGTTTTCATGGATGCCAAGCGCCCGGTCACGATTGATATTCTTAACCGGATTGATCTGAAAAAAGTGTCAGATCATTTAAACAGAACGACTGAGGCAAAACAGTATTTGTCCGATGCGGCCGGATTTGAAAATCACAAGCGGTTGCTTGTCTTTGAAAAGGAATCAAAGTATCAAATCAAAAGAAGCAAACGACGACCTCCGCCCGGATAGAAGGGGGTTATTCGTCTGCTAAGTCAGGGTTTCGATAGATCGGAATGTCTCTATTTGTCTTTATGACTTTTCCTATGCAATAATCCGCTCCGAATCCTCCCTTCCGTTTTAAAAACCGGGTTCTGAAAGGCCGTGACAAGTCGGCCTGTCAATATTCACAAGGCTACCGGGACAGTGTTCAGTCTCTTTGGTACATTGCGCGGTCACCTTGGTACAGCCCACAACGCCTTTGATACAATGCACACTACTCTTGGTACGGCGCACGACACCCTTGTTACGCTTAACCGGCCTCTTGATACAATGCCCAGAACCTCTGATACAGTCCACCGGCCTCTTGGTACAGCGCACAGGCTCTTTGGTACAGGTTACATCTCAGTGGATACAGTGGATTCTTGATATTGAACAAATGCTCCGACGCTGTTGGAGCATGTCCTTTATTGAAGGCGTTTTTATTGTTTGCAGATGGTCACCTGCTCCCGGCCCAGGTGCTCCGGCAGGTGTTCGTAGAGCAGGGCGGCGGTCAGAAAATATTCGGTGAAATCCGGATCGGCGTTGGGACGTCATTTGTCTTCCAATACTTCGAAATGTATCTGCTTTTCTTTTTTGAAAAGAAAAGATAGCAAAAGAAAACAGCGGCTGGAATAAATCGCCGCCTACAACTGCCATTCCGCTAAAGAAATTTATAGGCACGATGGATCGTCCGGTTTCGGCTTGATATAGCGAGATACATATCCAATGCGAACTTTCCACATAACCGGTGAGCATAAAATTTCTTTTCAACGTTGAATGTCATTTGCTTTCCACGGCGATTTACTCAGGCCGCCCTAATCATGAGTTCTCAGTTTACAGTCTGATTTACTGCCAATGACGATTGAGTGACGATTGAGTGACAATTGAGTGACTATCGGGTGGCAATCGATTGACCATAAACTATCACCCTGTCCCGGTCGAGATAATCGAGCAGGTGTTCGTACAGCAGGGCGGTCGTCAGGAGATAGTCGGAGAAATCCGGATCGGCCTGCGGATGCCGGGCAATCTGGTTTCTGTAATTATGTGATAGTTCGGGCAGTAAGTCCCGGAGTCGGGCTTTGGTGATGATGGAGTTGCCGGTCGGCGGTGCGTTGCCGATTAGTTTGGCGAGCGCCAGACCTGCCGTACTGAAAGTCAGGATTCTTTCGGGCAATTGCTGCCATTGCAGGCGGTCGAATTCGGCGCTCAGGTGGTCGCGCAGGGCGATGATTTCAGAGGGCTCGGGCGGATCGTCTTGGATAAATTTGTGGGTCAGTGTGATAATGCCGCAAGGCAGTGTCAGAATGAATTCCGGTTGGCGCTGTTTGACCTTAATGAAGCGTAATTGATCTTCGCCGGCGACAACGGCCAGATATTCCGGCGTCAGATCGCTGACCTGCTGTTGCATCTGGGCGAATTCTGTGGCAAATTCCCGGATCGTAAGCGGCGGCAGGTTGAGTTTTTTCAAATAAAGACGTACCAACGCCAGTATTTCAGCGTTTGCCAGATCGGCCGCGACTGTAATCGGCGCTATTACGGCGGAATGTTTTTCAGCCAATGTCAGGAATTCGTCGAATGCCTGTTCGACCCTCGTAAAACCGTTGGGCTCTTCCGGATTTCGCAGCAGCCCGGCTCGCAGAAGATGCAGGGCGATTCGCATTTGGACAACCGGCCCGGACGTGTTTTCAGGGTCGGTGAGGGTCAGGGAAGCATAAACCGGACCGATATGAATGCCGGCTCTGTTCACGGTTACTTTTTCCCTCCCAGTCCAGAAATACCGTTTATATAGTACGTCCGGAAAATTATCTGGTGTCCGAACTCGCTTTCAAACAGGTCGGCTTTGCGTTCGGCGGCGCTGATTTCATTGCGCAGTTCGCCGTAATTATAAATCTGGAAGATGACTTTATGCGGTTCGATGATGGTTTTGATTTCATAAACAAAGCTGCGGTGGCTGCGATCAAGCCCGTCGGCAATCCTGAGTAGAGCCGCCAGCTTGCGGACAATCGCGGCGGCCTCCGGTTCCAGGGCAACATAATACTTATGGTCAGCCGATGGCGGCGATTTGCGGTGATAGCGGGCGACATTGGCAATGATAACGGTTTCGGTCGGATTGAAATCCGGCAGGCCGTATTCCAGGATCATTTTCAAGCTGTTCTTATGGTGGCCGTCGTCGTTTGCGCGGGCGTAGCCGATGTCGTGCAGCAGCGCGGCGGCTTCCAACAGAATCCGTTCATTGCCCGACAAGCCATGCAAGGCTATGAGTTCATCGAATAACTGGAGGGCTAATTTGGCGACCTGGTTGGAGTGAAACGGCTCCGGGTCGTAGCGAAGTTGCAGGCTTTTTGCGGCGGCGAGACGGTCGGACGGGTTCATGCTTTACCAGTTTTGGTTTTCTGCGCATGGGCAGCTAAGCGGGTCTGAACGGCCGGGCTTTGCAGTTCGCGCAGGGCATCGGCCGCAATCCACTTCGCAGTCCGGGAATCGAGGCGCTGAATTTCTCTGGAAAGATCGATTGCGCGGCGGTTGAGAGTCGGGTTGCGCTTGCCGATTTGCCGCACGGCCCAGTTAACAGCCTTTTTAACGACATCACGGTGGTCGGTCGCGCCTTCAATCAGTAACGGGAAAAACGGTTCAAAGCGCTCGTCGCCGGCTTTTTTATCGCTGACGGCCAGACGCGCCATAAGCACGAACCCGGCCCGGCGCACGAATTCCTCCGGGCGACGGCTCCAGTTTTCCGCCAGTTGCCAGGCGTCCGGCAGTATCTCGAGCAGGTTCATACAGCACTGGTCGCAGATTTCCCAGTCGTGGAAGGCGCTGACCCAGTTTTCCAGCAAATCGGGAGTCACCTGGCGCGGTTCGGCGATCATCGTAGCCAGGATACGGGTTTCGCGGTAACCATGTTCCCAGAGTTGCAATGCCAGTTCGTGATTGCGTTTGGTGCGTCGGGCGATAGCGCGTAAAACGGGGACTTTGACGCCGAAGTTCCGATCGGACGCAATTCCAACCGAGGCCATACCGGCGATTGAATCGGGATTGGAGTGTTTTTGCAGTTCTAAGATAATTTCATTGAATGTCATGGGCGGACCCGCGTTTACCGTTTGACGATAAGCAAAAATCCCGATGCAAGGCAAGGAAAATTTAAACGGTTTGCTGGCGATTTTGTATATTCAGATGTGTAATTGATATAAGGCCATCGATAAATCTTGAAATATTCCGACCGGATTCTCCTTGTTAACGGCGACATCACCCGCGAGAAGTGCGCTGCCATTGTCAATGCCGCCAACCGTTCGTTACTGGGCGGCGGCGGAGTCGATGGCGCCATCCACCGGGCGGCCGGCCCGCGCCTGCTTGAAGAATGTCGCCAGATCAGAGCCACGCAATTGCCGAACGGTTTGCCGACCGGAGAAGCCGTTTTAACGGCCGGTTATGATCTTCCGGCGCGTTTCGTAATTCACACCGTCGGGCCGGTCTGGCGCGGCGGCCGGCGTGGTGAAGCCGAACTCTTAGCGGCCTGCTACCGCAATGTCCTAAAAATCGCAGACGAACGTAGATTTGACACAATCGCAATTCCGGCCATCAGCACTGGCGCGTACGGCTTTCCGCCCGAACCGGCGGCCGAAATAGCGGTGAAGGTCGTTCGCGAGTATCTATCGGATCACGAGTTTCCGCGTACTGTACGATTCATAGCAATTGGCCAGAATGTATCGGTTTATCAGCGCCTGCTGGAGTAAATGCGATCGTAATTGCGTTCAGCGCGATAATCGTCGATTTTACTCAAAGGTGTATTGGATTCGGAAGTTTTTTTTTGTAATCTTGATTGCTTAATAACAGGAGTGCGAATAGATGTTACCTGCCATAAATCCGATGAATACTTCCGCCTGGCAAAAGTTGCAGGCACATTATCCCGAAATCCGGAATACCACTCTGAAACGGTTGTTTGCCGAAGACGGGGAGCGTTTCCGGCGTTTTTCGATCGAATTGCCGCTTGATGAAAATGGCGGCGATGAAATTCTGCTGGATTACAGCAAGAACCTGATCACCGCCGAGACCAAACAGTTATTATTGGAACTGGCGCTGGAGTGCGGTCTGCCGGAAGCGATCGGGCAAATGTTTGCCGGTGAACCGATCAATGTTACCGAAAATCGGGCGGTTTTACATACGGCCCTGCGCAATCGGAGCGATGCGCCGGTTTGTGTTAACGGCCGGGATGTTATGCCGCTGGTGAAAGACGTTCAGGAAAAAATGCGTGCTTTTTCCGCTAAAGTTATTAGCGGCGAATGGCGTGGTTATGACGGTCAGCCGATCACCGACATTGTAAATATCGGTATCGGCGGCAGCGATCTGGGGCCGGCGATGGTGACCGAAGCCCTGAAACCATATCACGTGCCGCACCTGAAGTCGCATTTTGTCTCGAATGTCGACGGTACGGATATCGCCGAAACTCTGAAAGACCTCAATCCGGCCACGACCCTTTTCATCGTGGCTTCCAAGACCTTCACGACCCAGGAAACCATGACCAACGCGCAAACCGCGCGCAGTTGGTTGCTGGCCGCCGCTCAGGAAACGCGCTTTGTCAAATCGCATTTTGTGGCGGTTTCCACCAATCGCGCCAAGGTTGCCGAATTCGGCATCGATCCGGACAATATGTTCGTTTTCTGGGACTGGGTCGGCGGGCGTTATTCGCTCTGGTCGGCGATCGGTTTATCAATCGTGCTGGCAATTGGATTTGCCAATTTCGAACAATTACTGGCCGGAGCGTACGCGATGGACTGCCACTTCCGCGGGGCGCCTCTCGAGCGCAATATTCCGGTGATCCTGGCGCTGCTGGGCATCTGGTACAACAATTATTTCGGTGCGGAAACGCTGGCGATTTTACCCTACGATCAATATCTGCGCCGCCTGCCGGCTTATTTGCAGCAAGCCGATATGGAAAGCAACGGCAAGCGCGTCGATCGTAAGGGCGAAATAGTGGATTACCAGACCGGACCGATCGTCTGGGGCGAACCCGGAACGAACGGTCAACACGCTTTCTATCAGTTGATTCACCAGGGGACGAAACTGATTCCGTGCGATTTCCTGGCGTCGGCGATTTCGCAGAATCCAATCGACGAGCATCACGCGATCCTGCTGTCGAATTTCTTCGCGCAGACCGAGGCATTGATGAATGGAAAAAATCCGGAGGAAGTCGTCCGCGAATTGCAAGCCAAAGGACTGAATGAGGCAGAGATTCGCCAACTGTTACCCTTCAGAGTTTTTCCCGGGAACAAGCCGACCAACTCGATCCTGTATAAAAAACTGACACCGCGGACATTAGGCGCGCTGATCGCCATGTACGAACACAAGATTTTCACGCAGGGCGTTATCTGGAATATATTCAGCTTCGATCAATGGGGCGTCGAACTCGGTAAACAATTAGCCGGGCGCATTCTGCCGGAGCTCAAGGACGACCAGCCGGTCCATACCCATGACAGTTCCACCAACGGTCTGATCAATACCTCGAAAAAATGGAATAAGGGATAGAACATGACCGATTGGTTTACGGAACTGAAGCCGGTTACGCAGGCTTTTCTGGCAACCTGTTTTACCTGGGCGATGACGGCCGCCGGCGCCGCCGTGGTTTTGTTATTTCGAAATGTCAGTCAGCGTTTACTGAATGCGATGCTGGGCTTTGCGGCCGGAGTGATGATCGCCGCCAGTTACTGGTCGCTGCTGGCGCCGGCGATTGAAATGGCGGAGCAGACCGCAACACCGGCCTGGATTCCGTCGGTGGTTGGATTTCTGCTCGGTGGGGTCTTCCTGAAAATTATCGACCGGCTGATGCCGCATCTGCACCTCGGTTTGCCAATTGAAGAGGCGGAAGGGCTCAAAACCCGCTGGCAGAGAACGGTCCTGCTGGTATTGGCGGTCACGATTCACAATATACCGGAAGGGCTGGCCGTCGGAGTGGCTTTCGGCGCGGCGGCTGCCGGTCTGCCATCGGCGAACTTAGCCGGAGCGATTGCCTTAGCAATTGGAATCGGGATTCAGAACTTTCCGGAGGGAACGGCTGTTTCCGTACCGCTGCGCCGCGAGGGGCTTTCGCCTGGGAAGAGTTTTTTCTTCGGTCAGCTTTCCGGCTTCATCGAAATAATTGCCGGAGTAGCCGGGGCTTATCTGGTTTTAACAACGCAGGCGATCCTGCCGTATGCCCTGTCGTTTGCGGCCGGGGCGATGATTTACGTCGTTGTTGAGGAATTGATTCCCGAATCTCAGAAAGAGATTAGTACGGATACGGCTACTCTGGGCGCGATGCTGGGATTTGCCGTAATGATGATGCTGGATGTAGCTCTCGGATGAAAACTACCAACGATCAAAAAGGAATCGTCCAGAAATCTCTCCGGGAAATTCCGGGCGTCGGTCCGTCAATTGCCGGTAATCTTTACCAGATCGGTATCCGGACAATCGATGATTTGAAAAGCGCCGACCCGGAAGAACTTTTTGCCCGGGTTTGCCGGCAACAAGGCTGCCTGCTGGATCGCTGCCTGTTATATGTGATGCGCTGTGCGGTTTATTATGCCACCGAAACCGAATACGATCCGGAATTGCTGAAGTGGTGGAACTGGAAGGATGGCAAACAGTCCTAATAGGCCGCCGAATCAGTCCGCTGATTCTGGCCTTTCGTGATCGCCGTTGCGGTTTTTTTTCTTTTTGATCCGCTCATATTGTTCGGGATATAATTTGGCCAGACATTCCGGACAGATGCCGTGACTGAATTCGGCTCCGGAATGCTGATGAACGTATTCCTCGACATTCTGCCAGTAACCCTGGTCGTTGCGGATTTTTTTACAACTGGCGCAAATCGGCAGCAGGCCGTTGAGGGTTTTTACTTCGGCCATGGTTGTCTGAAGTTTGTGTACCAGGTTTTCGCGTTCTTTTTCGATTTGTTTCCACTGGGTAATATCGTGAAAGATGATGGATTTACCACTGTTTTCCCTCGGTTTTGAAAGCGGAGAAATGTGTACTTCGAAGTGCCGGAGTCCCTTTTCGGTGTCAAGTGCGATCTCAAAAAAAGCTTCATCTGAAAGCTGCAGACGCCGGCGCAGGACAACATTATCCGGCAGATATTCCGACAGGTTTTTGCCAAATACAGTTTTATATTCCTGAGATAAAATCATCCTTATTGGCGGGTTGGCATCGATAATCTGGTTGTCAGCATCGACAATCACCAAACCGTCGGTCATCGTATCGATGATCTGATTACGGGCAAAAGGCACCAGCTGAAACATTTTGAAACGCTGCAGGCTCCAGCCGAGCATTATTACGGTAAATGCAAAGGCCGGAGGCGTTAAATCCAATCCCGGAACCGGCGTCAGATTGAAGACATATAAAACATTACTGACAATTGGAAATGAAGCAGCAATTAACAACACAATATTCTGCGACCGATAAATCAGACTGAACTGGAAAAAAGCCCGGATCAGGTGAATGACGCCCAGCATCAGCAGCAAATAATTATAGGCAATAAAAAGCCAGAAAATCTGGCCGTGCCGGTACACTCCGAAATTGGTCTCCGGCGCGATCGCGAGACCGGTCCAGTGTAAATGATGATGATCGTTGGTCGCTACGATTATTATGAAAAATAACGACCCCAGGAAAAACGGAATGATGTTCCGGGGTTTGGAAAACTTTCGTTGGCGGGCGTATTCATAAGCGAATAGAAAAAATAATGGTCCGGCGGTAGCGTTACCCAAGTAGGAAATTTTACACCATAAATATTTCAGCGGTATCGTCAGAGCAGCCGATTCAAAGGCAACCGCGAAAGTCCAGACAGCGACGAATATTTCCATAAAAAAAAGCCACAAGGCTCCGCGGGCTTTTCGGCGCGGCCAAAGTCGCAAAGCGGTATAAATTTCCACGATGGTGGCGAAAAACAGGAAGTAACTAAAAAATCGAAATTGATAATTCAAATCGGAATTATTCTCCGGATTTATCCGGTTTTCCAGAGTTCTTCTTCTTTTGCATCCGGGCATGTAATTCCGGATAGAGTTTTGCGATACAATCCGGGCAGATTCCATGGCTGAACTCGGCCTCGGTGTGCTGCCTAACGTATTCTTCGACGTTTTGCCAGTAGCCCTGGTCGTCGCGGATTTTTTTACAATGCGAACAGATTGGCAGGAGACCGCTCAGGGTCTTGACTTCAGCCATGGCGTTCTGCAATTCACTAATCAATTTTTCACGTTCGATTTCGGCTAATTTGCGCTTGGTAACATCGTGAAAGAGGACGGATTTACCATGATAACCAGTAACTTCTTGTTCCAAGGGAGTCACGCGGATTTCATAATAGTGATTTTCCGGCCCGGAAGTCATACGAATTTCGAATGAGGTTTCTTTTTCGATGGCCGGAATTCTGTGGATATTCGGAATTCCGGGCGACAGATCGCTGATTTTCTTTCCGATTAAAGCGGTGATATTCATATTCAGGATCGTTTGCATGGCGTGATTAGCATCTACGATCCAGTTCTCGGCATCCAGAACCAACAGCCCGTCGCTCATCCGATCGATAATCTGATTGCGTGCCACCGGGACGAACTTGAATAAGTTAAAATGCAAAATGCTCCAGCTGATTAGAACCCCGGATATGGTAAATGCCGGCGGTCCCCAATCAAGGCCCTCAATCGGACTCAAGCCGACGAGAGAAATCATATTTCCGGCAAACGGGATGATTGCGGCAAACAAAACCAGGAGATTCTGCGTCCGGTAAATCACATTGAACTGGTACAGTGATTTAAGTAAAAGAAATATACCACTTATCAACATTAAATAACTATATCCAATCACTAAAATCCAAAAAAGAATTCCATGCCCATATATTCCGAGATTAGTAATCGGATTAATGATAAGATCGGTCCAGATCAGGTGATGAGATTCATTTATAATGGCAAGAAGATTGACAATAGTCGGTATGATAAAGAACAGGGGAATTTTAC
>Ga0172375_10005143_pt1 | contig 19013 bp, 17 predicted proteins | sample LakKiv1m_FD_114537 | JGI IMG/M metagenome (GOLD analysis project Ga0172375, IMG submission 114537) | Freshwater microbial communities from Kabuno Bay, South-Kivu, Congo - kab_092012_11.1m | ecosystem: Environmental > Aquatic > Freshwater > Lake | place: Democratic Republic of the Congo...
GCTTTCTGACGACAGACGCGGCCGTGCATCCCAAGGCGCTGGACCAGGCGCTGCGCGAGGCGGTCGAGATGAGTTTCAACCGCGTGGTGGTCGACGGCGACCGCAGCACCAATGACACGGTGATCCTGATGGCGAGCGGCGCGGCAGGCAATCAGACGCTGACCCCCTACCATTCGCAGTGGCAGTATTTCGTGGACGCGCTGACCACGGTGTGCCTGGAGTTGGGCAAAAAGATGGTGATGGACGGCGAGGGCGCGACGAAATTCGTGACGGTGCGCGTCAAAGGCGCCCGTACGGTCGAGGAGGCCCAGGCGGCGGCGCGCGCGGTCTCCAAGTCGGCGCTGGTCAAAACCTCGTGGTTCGGTCTCGACCCCAACTGGGGCCGCGTGATCGCGGCCGTCGGTTATTCGGGCGCGGAAGTGGACGACCAGAAGGCGCAGATCTGGTACGGCGACATCTGCGCGTACGACCAGGGGCGCGTGGCCGACAAGGATTCGCTCAAGGCAATGCAGGACGCGATGCGCAAACGCGCCTTCGACGTGACGGTGAATTTGAACCTGGGCGACGGCGAGGATACGATTTACACGTGCGATTTGTCGTACGACTACGTGAAGATCAACGCCGAGTATACGACGTGAGATGAACGGGCGGGCGGCGGAAGATGGGTATGACGCAAAAGGCATTTTACGACTGGCAGACGGCGGGCGGCGGGGGAGACGTTATGCGTCTCGTCTCCGTGCTCGAGCGGTTGGACGTGCCGTGGTGCGTGATCGGCGGAGTGGCGGTGAACCATTGGGCGGACGAGCCGGTTGTGACCGCCGATGTCGATTTGGTGATTGCCTTGGAGCGAGTCGAAGAGGCGGTTTGTGCGTTAGAGGCGGAGGGTTTCAAGGCGGAGCGTTTCCCTTGGTCCGTCAACCTGAAAGGTCATTCAAAGGTCAGCGTTCAGATCTCAACCGAAGAGCGGTATCGGGCCTTTCCCGCGCGCGCGGTGGCTGCGGATGTGTGGGGAATCTTGATGCGGGTGGCCTCGCTGGAGGATACGCTTCAGGGAAAACTGGCCGCGTATTCCGATGCGCGGCGCCGTCCCAGCAAACGGCAGAAGGACTGGCTCGACATTCTGCGCATGGTGGAGAGCCATCCGGCGCTTGCGGAGACCTTGCCGGAAGAGATCCGGGCGAAGCTGAAGGAGTTTGAGCCGTGAAACAATTCATTGAAAAAGCCGCGGTGCTGGTCGAGGCACTGCCCTACATTCAGGACTTCAAGGGCTCGGTGGTGCTCGTGAAGGTCGGCGGCAGCGTGATGGAGGCACCCGAAAACCTCGAGAGCCTGCTGACCGACATCGCGTTCATGAACGCGGTGGGCATGAAGACGATTCTGGTCCACGGCGGAGGCAAGGCGATTTCGCGCGGCATGGAGCGGGCGGGCATCCCGCCGCTCTTCGTGATGGGTTTGCGCGTGACCACGGAGGAGACCGTCCGCGTGGTGACGCAGGTGCTCAAGGGCGAAGTGAACGCCAAGGTCGTCCACATCCTGCAGCGCCACCTCGCCAACGCCCGGCCCCTGCACGGCGACTGGATCTTCACGGTCCAGAAGAAGACGGGCAAGGATCCGGCGACCGGCGCGGCGGTGGACTGGGGCTACGTGGGCGAACCCGTGGCCGTGGACACCCGGCCGGTGGCGGAGATGCTCGACGCCGGCATCATCCCGGTGGTCACACCGCTCGGGACCGGAGCGGACGGCAAGGTGTACAACGTCAACGCGGATACGGCGGCGGCGGCGCTCGCCAAGGCCATGAAGGTCCGCAAATTGGCGTTCATTTCGGACGTGCCCGGACTGCTGATGGACGTGAACGATCCCGCGAGCCTGCTGGCTTCGCTGCGGATCGGGAGCGTGCGGAAGCTCAAGGAGGCCGGTGTGGTGGGCGGCGGCATGCTGCCCAAGTTGGACAGTTGCGTGGACGCGATCAGCGCCGGGGTGGGCAAGGTCCACCTCATCGACGGCCGCATGCCCCATTCGCTGCTGTTGGAGATTTTCACGAAAAAAGGTGTAGGAACGGAGATTATCGCAGATGAGTAAGAGTACCGACATTGCCGCTTTGTTTGACCAGTACGTGATGCAGACCTATGCGCCGACCGCCACATTGATGAGCGGAACCGGCTGCAAGGTCCGTGATCCGGATGGCATGACCTACCTCGACTTTACGGCCGGCATCGCCGTCCACAACGTCGGGCACTGCCATCCGAAGGTGGTCAAGGCCATCCAGTCGCAGGTGGCCACGCTGGGCCACTGCTCGAACCTCTTTTACAACGCGAACCAAGCGCTGCTCGCCCAGCGGCTCTCGAAGCTCTCGCTCAACGGCAAGTGCTTCTTCTGCAACTCCGGTGCCGAGGCCAACGAAGCCATGATCAAGCTTGCGCGGCTGTGGGGCCACGAGAAGGGCAAGTACGAGGTTGTCACCATGCAGAACTCCTTCCATGGACGGACGCTGGCGATGATCGCGGCCACGGGGCAGACCAAGGTGCAGAAAGGTTTCGATCCGCTTCCGATCGGCTTCGCCTACGCGGAGTTCAACAATCTGGAGTCGGTCAAAGCCGCGATCAACGAGCGTACCGTCGCGGTGATGCTCGAAGCGGTCCAGGGTGAAGGCGGTGTCGTGCCCGCCACCGAGGAGTTCATGGTCGGCGTTCGGAAGCTCTGCGACGAGAACGGTCTGTTGATGCTCTGCGATGAGGTGCAGTGCGGCATGGGCCGGACGGGCAAATGGTTCGGCTGGCAGAACTATCCGGTCAAGCCCGACGCCTTCACGTTGGCGAAGTCGCTGGCCGACGGCATTCCCATGGGCGCGCTCGTCGCATCGCCCGCGCTCTCCGATATCTTCAAGCCCGGCATGCACGCTTCGACCTTCGGCGGCAACCCGGTCTCCAGCGCGTCCGCCTTGGCCGTGCTCGATGTGATCGAAGAGGAAGCTTTGATCAAACACGCCGAGGACATGGGCGCGCTTTTCGTCGAAGGCCTCAACGCCTGCGTCGAGAAGTACAAGCAGGTGCTCGAGGTTCGCGGCAAGGGCCTGATGATCGGCCTCGTGGTCGAGGGTGCCGCCAAGGAAGTCGTCAACGCCTGCCGCGAAATGGGCTTGCTCTGTTGCGTGGCCGGCGAACACGTGGTCCGTTTCCTCCCGCCGCTAACCGTCAAGGAGAGCGACCTCGACGAGGCGCTCGAGATGATCAGCGACGCGTTGGATCAGATCTACGGCGAGAAGGAAGAGGCGTAAGTCGCTTCCTCGGACAAGTCGCCGAATCGATGCGCCGCGGAAGCCTTGTGCGTCCGCGGCGTTTCTATTTGGAAGTTGCGCAGAAACACGACAACCATGCGATTGTTCTGGCCAGTCTATGGCCTTTCCTTCCCCCACATTCCGTCCGTGCAGAAGCGGGACAAACGTGGCATACTGCTCTTCTCCTCTGAGTGCATGAACCCCTTAATCAAGAGCGTCGTGATCGATGAGGCCGACCGGCTGCTGGCCGACGACGGTCTGCCTGCGATTCAGGCGCTGTTGCACGCGCTGCAGCGCGACCGGCAGTTGGTCTTCGTCTCTGCCACAGAACAGCGGTCTTGCGACGAGATGATCGCCCAGATCGCGCCGCACCTCACGATGCTGCGGACCGCCGAGACTCCGATGAGCCCGAATATCGAGCACGTATACCTAGTCAGCGAAGAGCGCGACAAGCCCGATGTGTTCCGCAGTTTGGTTCACGCGCTGGAACCCGAACGCGCCATCGTCTTTGTGCATCGCACGGAGACAGCCGAGATCGTGGCGGCCAAACTGGCCTACCACCACATCGAAGTAGCGCAGTTGCACGGCGCGTTTGCCAAGGATGCCCGCAAACGGGCGATGGACGATTTTCGAAGCGGACGAGCAAAAGTGATGATCGCCTCCGATGTCGCGGCCCGCGGACTCGATATTCCCGGAGTCACTCACGTGTTCAATCTCGACGCGCCCGGCGCTTGGTTCGGCGGAGGCGAGGGTTGGAAAGTCCGTCGCTCGCTACCCGCCACGCATGGCCGCTGGCAGCGCGTATCGAACACGTTCGTGACCGGCGAGAAGGAGACCGACTTCGTCCTGCGCGTCTGCGTGGACCGCCCGACCGACGGCGTGTGGCTGGACGACCTTTCGCTGCGCGAAGGCGTGCGGCCCGTGCCCGGCGCATTGGAGGGCGCGGCGCTCGCCGATATCGTGGACTTGGCCCCCGCCGAGCCGCTGGAGGTACTGCACGAAGGCCACGCCATCGATACGCGTTGGGCACCGCAGCGCTGGCCGCGCGACGCGTGGAGCTTCTGCGGCGACGAGTTCAAGGCCGAAGGCATCGTCACGCTGGCCGACGCCTCCGCCCCGGTCTCCGTGGAAGTCCGCCTCGCGGACGCCGCGGGCCGGACGCTCGCGACACAGCAACGGACGCTCGCGGTCGGCGCGCACGCCGCTTTTCTGACGTTCAGGACCGACGTGGGGACGCTCGCGCCCGAGACGGTCGCGCTTTCGGCCAAGCTCGTCCGCAACGGACAGGCCCTCGCCTGCCAGACGGGCGTGGTCAACCTCGTCACGGCGGCGCGTGTCCGCGCGCGCCTCGCGCCGGTGGTCGCCGCCCGCGCGCGCCTGCGGGCCGAGGTCGAGCAACTGGAACGGCGCGGTTTGGGCGCGGCGTCGCGCGTGACGCTGACCGTGCTCGAAAATTTCGCCCCGTGGGTCGAGTCCGACGTGGCGGACGGCCTCGTCGACCGCGCGTGGGACACGGTCTGCCTGCTGGAACAGATGGCCGCCCGCGAAGAGGCGCACGCCCGCGCGATTCTCGACGGCCAAGCCGTCGATTTTCAAGTGCCGCGCTACGCAACGAGCAAGCTGGAAATCTCTCGCGCACAGACGATCGGCGCGCGGCGTTTCCCGGACGGCAAGACCGAACGGGGCCCCGTGTTGTTCACCGGTTACGGCCACTTCGGGCAGGTGAAGCGCGACATCGAGAAACTTCCGGGCTACGGCTGCAACATCATCCAAATCGAATTCGGGCCGAACTCCGTGCTGCCGAACGAGACCGACACGAGCGACCGGGCGATCAACGAGTTCTTGACGGTCTGCGACCGGGCCGCGCGGGCGAACGTCTCGATCATCCTGCTGCTCAGCCCGCACTATTTCCCGCAGTGGGCGCTGGACAAGTGGCCGGAACTCAAGGACTGCCAGGGAGGCTTCTTCAACTACTGCGTACACGATCCGCGCGCCCGCGCCGTGCTTGAGAAATCGCTGCGGCAGGTGATCCCGCGCGTGAAAGACCATCCCGCCCTGCACGCCGTGTGCCTCAGCAACGAACCGATCTGCGAGGACCTCTCGAAGTGCCCGATCACCGCCAAGGCATGGTCCGTCTGGTTGGAGAAGCGGCACGGCACCCTCGCCACGCTCAACGCCCGGTGGGGGACGTCGTACGCAAACTTCGCGTCGATTCCCGTGCCGAAGCCCGAATTTCACGACACGCCCGCCTGCCTCGACTTCGTCCGCTTCAACTGCGAGACCTTCGCCGACTTCCACCGTTGGATGGCGGACGTGGTCCATTCGATGGCCCCCGATCTGCCGGTCCACGCCAAGATCATGATGGGCGCGCACTTCCAGAAAGCGCTGCACGGATTCTGGTCCGTCGACCCCGAAGCGTTCGCCGCGCTCAGCCAGTACAACGGCAACGACGCCTACAACATGTACGACAAGGAAGACCCGCTCTGGAACAACGGCTGGCAGCACTGTCAAGCGGGTTACGACTTCCAACGCAGCATGGCCGATCTCTCGGTCGTCAACTCCGAGAACCACCTCATCGTCGACCGCGATCTCGACGTCATTCCGCCCGCGCATCTCTACGAGGCGCTCTGGCAGAACGCGATCCACGGACAGAGCGCGACGGCGATCTGGGTCTGGGAGCGGTGCAACGACTATGTCAGCGATGCGGCGGGTTCGATTCTGCACCGCCCCGACTGCGTGGAGGCGGTCGGGCGTTGCGGCCTCGACCTCAACCGGCTTTCACACGAGGTCGCCGCGATCCAGAATCTCGCGCCGACCATGGTCTTTCTCTGGAGCCCTTCCACGGTCGTGCTCGGCAAGAACCACGAGCACATGCTGGCCGACGCGTACGAAGCCGCCAACTTCCTGGGGCAACCGCTCGGCTTCGCCACCGAAAACAAACTCGAACAGTTCGCGCGCACGGGCGTCGCGCCGCGGCCGCTCGACTCGGCGAAGGTGCTGATCCTGCCGCAGGTCACGCACCTGCCCGACGGCGCGCGGGCCGGTCTCGACAAGCTGCGCGCGGCGGGCGTGCGCGTGGTGGTCTACGGCGAGGCGCCGACGCGAAACGACTACAACCAACCGCGCGAGGCGGCCGGGTTCGAGACGCTGCCGACGGCGAAAGACACCGCCGCGCTCTTCGCGGATATGAACGCGCGCGCCGCCACGTGGGGCCTGCCGCCCGCGTTCCAGGCGGTCGACGCATCCGGCCGCCCGGTCTTCGGCGTCGAGGTCCGTGCGGCGCCGTTCGGCGGCGGCACGGTCGCCTCGGTATGCAACCACCTGCGCGAGCCGCGGCGCGTCGGGCTCGCGGGCGAGGCAGGACAGACGCTGACCGACCTCATCACCGGCCGGGCCCTGGATGCCGCGTTCGTGGCCGAGCCCATGACGCCGCTGTTGGTCCGCGCGTCGGCACAACATTAGGTCGTCTTCATTTTCGCGTTTAATTAGGAAGATCGCAGATTGGTGTTGTTATGTTGTAAATCAGAAGATAATATACCGATATGCAACATAAATTGATTGCACGCACATCGCTGCTAAAGGCGCTGTCCATTCGGGTCGCCGAATCGCCGGTCACCGTTTTGCAAGGTGCCCGCCAAGTGGGGAAAACGACACTGGCCCGCCTGTTCTGCCGGGGGCGTTCCGACGTGTCATGGTATGACTTGGAAACGCCCTCCGGTTTAGAGACGCTCAGAGCCATGCCGGAAAGAACGCTGGGGGGCAAGCGCGGCCTCGTTGTTTTGGATGAGGTACAGCGAATGCCCGAACTGTTCAGCCTTTTGCGCCCGCTGTGCGACCGGGCCGGCATGCCCGCCCGTTTCCTCCTGCTCGGAAGTGCGTCGCCGGACCTCACGCGGGGCGTATCGGAATCGTTGGCTGGACGCGTACAATTTCTGTACATACCCGGCCTGACCGTTTGGGAGGTCGGCAAATCGAACCAAGACCGCCTCTGGATGCAGGGCGGCTTCCCGTCCGCCTATCTTGCAGCCACATCGGAGGCGGCGACACGCTGGCGAGAGGGATTCATTCAGACTTTTCTGGAAAGGGACGTCCCCCAACTCGGCATCCGCACGCCCGCCACCGCGTTGCGCCGTTTCTGGACAATGGCGGCCCATTACCACGGCCAAGTACTTAATCTGGCCGATCTTGGCAGGGCCTTGAACGTTGCGCCGGCAACCGCCCGCCATTATCTCGACATCCTGTGCGGCGCATACGTGATGCGGCAACTGCAGCCTTGGTTTGAAAACATTGGCAAACGACAGGTGAAGTCCCCCAAGCTGTACTTTCGGGACTGTGGGCTTTTGCATTCGTTCTTGGGAACGGAGTCGTTGGAAACCCTCATGGCTCACCCCCGCTTCGGAGCCTCATGGGAAGGCTTCGCCCTCGAACATGTTCTCTCTGAAATCGGCGAGCGCGAAACTTACTTCTGGTCAACCCAGCGCGGCGCTGAACTGGATCTCCTTGCGCTCCGCGGAGGAAAGCGATACGGCTTCGAATTCAAGGCGAACGAAGCTCCCAAACTCACGCCCTCCATGCGCATCGCGACCGAAGACCTGAAACTCGATCATCTCTGGGTGCTTCATCCCGCAGACGCGGAACCTTATGCACTGGCCGATAGAATCACCGCCTGTCCGCTGTACCGGTGGTCGCGACAAAATCTCATTGCGAACTTCAAGTGAAAACCGGGTATGCGACACATAGCTCTCCCCTCCCGGCCCTTTTCCCCTCATCACGGCCGACTTGCCGAACCGGGCAGGATCAGGCATGCTGTGCGGCATGAAGCGGTTCGTGGGCGAGGCTGTGCAGCCGGATCCGACGACCTTCGACGCCGCCCGCATGGCGGCGGGTGGGCCGGGGTTGCCGCGCGCCTTCGCGTGGCGCGGTCGGCGAGTCGAGGTGGCTGAGGTGCTGCGCGAATGGCGCGAGACCGCGCCGTGCCGCCACGGCAGCGGTGAACGCTACGTCAGCAAGCACTGGTTCGACGTGCGCGCGACGACAGGCGAGGCTCTGCGTCTCTACTTCGAGCGCCGCGCCCGCGGCCGCGCCCTTTCGGCGCGCTGGTGGCTGTTCAGCGTGGAATCGGACGAGCCTTCGCCGTGACGGATGGGAACCGGCCTTCGCCGACCCCGATCTTGTGACGCGGCGCCGCTTGCCATTATTTCCCTTTGGCGACCCCGATGGGTTTGCGGATCACGACCGGCACATCGTTTGTCTGCGGTGCGCCGGGTGTGCTGCGTCCTTCCGCGACATAGCGTTCGAGAAGCGCAGTCAGCTGAGCCACGATCTCGGGGTGTTCGGCTTGGAGGTTTTTCCGCTCATCCTCGGCCGCACCGAAGTTATAGAGCTGTGCGGACGGCAAGCCCGCCTTCTGCGCGGCCGGATCGCGCGGCTCACACCAGCCGCCCGAACCGGGGCAGAGCGCCAGTTTCCACGGTCCCTGACGAATCGCGAACATGCCGTTGATTGAATGATGCACGACGGCTTCGCGCAGCGGCCCTTTGTCTGCGCCGAGCAGCGCGGGCAACAGGCTCACGCTGTCTTCACCCGCATCCGGCGGAAGCTTGGCCCCCACCAGTTCGGCGCAGGTCGCCATCAAATCGGTCAAACAAACGAGTTGCGCGCTCGTCGAGCCGGCCCCGACCCGACCCGGCCATCGGCAAATAAAAGGCACGCGGTGGCCCCCGTCCCAAATGTCGGCTTTGTAACCCCGGAACTGGGCGCTGGGATAATGTCCCTTGGCCTCCAGCGTTTTGATTCCCGCCGCAGGCGAACAGCCATTGTCGCTGGTGAAAATCAACAAGGTGCTCGCCGTCAATTCGGCTCGGTCGAGCGCATCGAGGATTTGGCCTAAACAATGATCGGTCTGCATCACGAAATCGGCATAGGGACTGATGCCGCTCCTGCCCTGCCATTCCGCCGTGGGAAGAATCGGCGTATGCGGCGAAGTGAGCGGCAGGTAAAGAAAGAACGGCTTTCCGGCGCGCGCGTCGTTGGCATGCCCCGCGATGTAGTCTGCGGCGCGGCGCGCCAACGTCGGCAGCACGTCCGGGGCCTCGAACGACACGGACGCGGGACCTTCCCGCAACCATTTCTTCGTCGTGGTCGGCGGTTCGGCCACGTGGTCGTTCTCGATCCATACGAAGGGGGGCATGTCGAGCGAACCGCTGATGCCGAAGAACGTCTCAAAGCCGTGCGTCGTGGGCCCGTCCGTCAGCGGCTTCGCGTAGTCCACCGCCCCGCCCTTGAGCGTGCCGTCGTCGGTGGTCGTGCCCACCCAACCGAGACCGAGGTGCCACTTGCCGATGCAGGCCGTGTGGTAGCCTGCCGCCCGGAGAAGGCGCGCGACCGTCGGTCGGGAAGGCGCGATCAGCGGCGCGCTAAGCCCGAACAGCACACCGCTCTGCAGCCTCGTCCGCCAGGCGTAGCGGCCGGTCAGAATGCCGTAGCGCGTAGGCGTGCAGACCGACGAGCCGGCGTGTGCGTCCGTGAAAACCATGCCCTCGCGCGTCAGCCGGTCCATGTTCGGCGTGGCGATCTTGCCGTGGACGGGGTTGAGGGCGTGAACATCGCCGTAGCCGAGATCGTCGCACAGCACGTACACGATGTTCGGGCGCTCCGCCTTTGGAGAACCGACTGCCGCACACGCCATTCCAGCCAAAGTCGCGCAGACGGCAACCGCGCGCAAACCATGTCCCATCATTCGCCCCCCTCCTCTTCGTTTTCCTGCGTTCGCGCATGTTTCCGAGATCGTCAGACGTTAACACACCGTCGCCCTCGCGGTCCAGCCCGCGGGTGTGTGTCAGAAAAGTGACCGATCATAGGAGTAGTTGGACTCACCAGCATCCCATAGGATTCGCCGGCAACACACCGTCTCCCATGATTGGCACCTATTATGCGGGGGGGTGAAAAGAGTCAACCCCGAAGATCCGCATAAAAAACCGTTGGCCCCGGGGCCGTCCCGCCTGTAGCCTACAGGCGCATGAAAAACAAACAACCGAAGGCGCGCGAACGCGCAACCCCGGGGCCAACGAAGACAGCGTACACGCTCCTGCACCAGATTGTCCAGCATATCCAGCCCGGCCTGATCGACCTGAAGGCCAAGGCGTACGGGATACAGGCCCGGACCTTCTCCGTCACGAGCCACGTCGTCGCGCTTCTCTACGGCCACCTCGCGCACACGTTCTCGCTCAACAGCGTCTGCGACGCGCTCAGCCTCTACCCGAGGGAGCTCGCCCGGATACGCGGCGCGACCGCGCCGAGCCGCAACATCTTCAGCCACGCCAACCGAACCCGCGACGCGGCGTTCGCCGAAGACCTGTACTGGTCGGTCTTCGAGCGGCTGATGAAGGCCGACGGCGGCTTCAACAAATACGGGAAGCACCGGGGCTTCATCTTCCGCCTGAAGCGCCGCATCTACGCCATCGACTCCACGCTCATCACGCTCACGGCGAACTGCAGGATTACGATTACGAATCAACGACCTCAACAGAACTGCCATGCGCCCTGGCTTTTTCGTCCGGGTTGTCGGAGCGGGAAAAATCCGATATAGTACCGGCATGATACGAACGGGCATCGGCTATGACTCGCACCGACTGGTAGCGGACCGGCCGCTCGTGCTGGGCGGCGTGCGGATCGACCACACGCATGGGCTGATGGGGCATTCCGACGCGGATGTCCTGATCCATGCGATTTGCGATGCGCTTTTGGGCGCGGTGGCGGACGGCGACATCGGCCAGCACTTTTCCGACAAGGATCCGCAGTGGAAGGACGTCGACAGCACGCTGCTGCTCAGCCGGGTGGTGGAGCGCCTGTCGCGCGCCGGGTGGCGCATCCTGAACACGGACGCCACGGTGATCGCCGAGGCCCCCAAGTTGCATCCGCACGTGGCCGCGATGCGGCAGCGTCTGGCGGAAGTGATGGGCGTCGAGCCGTCCCGCGTATCGGTGAAGGCCAAGACCAACGAACAGATGGACGCCGTCGGACGGCGCGAAGGCATCGTGGCTCTGGCCGTGGCGACGGTCGCCCAGGGAACCGTGTCGCCGGCGTGACGAGAGGTGGATGAAATGGTTTTGTACAACAGTCTGACGCGCAGCAAAGAGACATTCGAGCCGATCGCCGGCCGAGAGGCGGGGATGTACACGTGCGGCCCGACGGTCTACAACTTCGCGCACATCGGCAACTTCCGGGCCTACACGTTCGAGGACGTGCTGCGGCGTGCGCTTCTGTTCAACGGCTACCGCGTGAAGCAGGTGATGAACCTGACGGACGTCGACGACAAGACGATCCGCGGAGCCAAGGCGGCGGGCGTGCCTCTGAAGACGTTCACGGCACCGTTCATCCGCGCATTTTTCGACGATCTCAAAACGCTCAACATTCAGCCGGCCGAAGTTTACCCGGCGGCGACCGACCACATTCCGGAGATGCTCGCGCTGATCGAGCGCCTTTTCGCGCGCGGTCTGGCCTACGCGTCCGAAGACGGCTCGGTCTATTTCAGCGTCTCCAAGTTTTCCGGCTACGGCAAGCTTGCGCATCTCCACATGGACGGTCTGCTGGCCGGCGCCCGCGTGTCGCAGGACGAATACGAGAAGGAGAGTTTCGGCGACTTCGCCCTGTGGAAGGCTTGGGACGAGGGCGATGGCGACGTGGTCTGGGATTCGCCTTGGGGCCGCGGCCGACCCGGTTGGCATATCGAGTGTTCGGCCATGGCGATGAAATACCTCGGCGAGTCGTTCGACATCCACACCGGCGGCATCGACAACTTGTTCCCGCACCACGAGAACGAGATTGCGCAGGCGGAGGGCGCGACGGGCAAGCCGTTCGTGCGGCACTGGCTGCACTGCGCGCACCTGCGGGTCAACGGCGAGAAGATGTCGAAATCGCTCGGCAACTTCTTCACGCTGCGCGATCTGCTGGCGAAGGGTTGGACCGGCCGCGAGATCCGTTACGTGCTGATCAACGGGCACTACCGCCAGCCGCTCAATTTCACGTTCGACGCGCTGGAAGCGGCGCGCGCCTCGCTGGCGCGCGTGGGCGAATGCGTCGACGCCCTGACCGAGCGCGCCGGGGCGGCCGCGCCCGGCGGCGCGCCGAAATGGGCGGCCGACGCGCGGGCGGCCTTCGCGGCCGCCATCGACGACGATCTGAACGTGCCGGAGGCGCTGGCCGCCTTGTTCGCGCTGGTCCGGGAGAGCAACACGGCGCTCCAGCGGAACGACCTGACGCCGCCTGACGCCGCCGCCGCGCTGGCCGTGTTCGACGCGATGGATTCGGTACTGGGCGTCGTACGGTTCGGACGGGCGTCGGCGGACGAGGGGCTTCCTCCGGAGGTTGCGGCGCTCGTCGAGGCGCGCGCGCAGGCGCGGGCCAGCAAGGATTGGGCGGGCTCGGACCGGATCCGGAACGAGCTGGCCGCGATGGGGTGGGAGGTCCGCGACTCGAAGGAAGGCCAGAAGGTGAAGCGGCTGTGAGCGTCGTGCGCGGAAAGTTCATCACGTTCGAGGGGCCGGAAGGAAGCGGGAAGTCGTCGCACGTCCGGTTGCTGGCCGAGCACTTGCGCGGGTGCGGCGTGCCGGTGACGCTGACGCGCGAACCGGGAGGCACGCCCCTCGGGGCGGCGGTCCGCCGTCTGCTGCAACACGACGGTGCCGGCGAGCCGCCGACCGACCGGGCCGAAGTTCTGCTGTTTCTCGCCGACCGCGCGCAGCACGTGGAGCGCGTGATCCGGCCGGCGCTGGAGGCTGGAAACTGGGTGTTGTGCGACCGGTTCGAGGATTCGACCTTTGCCTATCAGGGATTCGGGCGCGGTTTCGACGCGGCGGTGCTGCGGATGGCGAATGCGTTTGCCACCGGCGGGCTCCGGCCCGATCTGACGATCCTGTTGGACGTGGTCCCCGAGACCAGTCGGCATCGGCTGGCCGTCCGGCGGACGTCTGACGCGCCGGGCGAGCCGGACCGGATCGAGGCGGAAGCCGAGGCGTTCCATCGGCGGTTGCGGGACGGATTTCTCGAAATGGCCCGGAATGAGCCGGGGCGGTTCGTGGTCGTCGATTCCGACCGCGCGCAGGACGCGGTCGCGGCCGACGTGCGCGATGCCGTCGGTCGGCGTTGGGACTTCACATGCAGGTGAGCGACACATTCGAAATGGTGCGGCGGGCGATCGATGCGGGCCGGCCCGCGCACGGTTATCTGATCGTCGGACCGGTGCGCGGCGTCGGCATGGATTTGGCCGTGCGCATCCTGCAGCTTTTGTTCTGCGGCGGCGCGGACAAACCCTGCGGCGTCTGCGACCATTGCCGCCACGTCGCCGAACGGACCGAGGCGGACGTGCATTGGATTTTTCCAGAAAAAAAGTCGCGGATCATCAGCGCCGAGCAGGTGCGCGAGAAACTGATCAACGAGGTCACGCAGACGTCGCTCGCGGGCGGATGGAAGGCCGGCGTGCTCGTCGGCGCCGACCGGCTGAACGAGGCGTCGGCCAACGCGTTTCTGAAGACGCTGGAGGAACCGCCGGAGAAAACGCTTTTCCTGTTGCTGTCGGACGCCCCGCAGCAACTGCTGCCGACGATCATTTCGCGCTGTCAGCGGATCGATCTCAACGCGCGGCGGGAATTGGCCGAACCGTGGCGCAGCCGGGTGGTTGAGACGCTGTCGAGCCCGCTGTGGAACCGTCCGATGGAGCGTTTGGCCATGTCGAACGTGCTGTTCGCCGTGCTGGCGGACATGCGCGACCGCGCCGGGGAACTCGTCAAAGAGGAAACCGCCGCTGCCGGCAATGCGGTCGACGAGGACTCAGAAGTGGCCGACGCGCGGGTTAGCGCGCGCTACCGCGAGATGCGGACAGACTTTCTGCTCACGCTGCTGCGTTGGTTCAGGGACCTGTTCCTCCTGAAGGCGGAGGGCGATGAATCACTCGTTTACAACCACGGGAAGGCCGAGGTCCTGAAGGCGCGGGCCGCGCGCCTGACGCTCGCGCAGACACTGTACAACCTCAACGCGGTCGAGGAGCTGGCCCGCCAGATGGAGCGCAATCTGTCGGAGGAGACGCTGCTGGCTTACGCGTTCGACCGCATCCACCACGGCGTATCGTAGGAATTCCATGTTGACCGTTGCCCGCATCCGCATGCCTGAGAATGGCGTTTCCGTCTGCCGCGTCCCGCCGGGGGTTTCGCCGCAGCCCGGCGACGTTTGTCTGGTGGAGTTGGACTATGGGCTGGACTATGGCGAAGTTCTCGAACTTTTCGGTTTGAACGAGGATGGCAAGGATGGCGAGCGGATGCCGTCGTTCCGGGTCGTCCGGCGGTTGGAGACGGAAGAGAGCGCACGGCTGAATGAGAACCGGGAGATCGCTGAGAAAGCGCGAAACGACTTCGGACGGTCGGTCAGCAGGGAAAAGGGCGGCGTGCGAGTGCTCCATGTGCGGCTCTCGTACGGACGAGAGCGGCTGTTCATCCGATATGCGGCACAGGTTCCGGTCGACTTGCGCCGTTTCCTCGGGCAGATTCAGCGCGATTACAAGACGCATGTGGATTTGTGGCAGGTGGGCGTCCGCGACGAAGCCGCCTTGGTCGGATGCCTGGGGCAGTGCGGAAGAGCCGCTTGCTGCTGCTCGTGGCAGCGCCAGTTCGAAACCGTGAACGTGAGGATGGCGAAAACGCAGGAGATGTCTCTGAACCCGATCGCCATCAACGGAAGCTGCGGTCGGCTGAAGTGCTGCCTTCGCTTCGAGTACGAACAGTACCGCCAGGCGTCCGAAGGACTTCCCGCCCACGGAAGCATCGTAAGAGGAGAAACGGGGGACGAAGGGATGGTCGTGAGCCGCGACGTAATGCGCGGCCTGTTGACGGTGCGGACGCGGGACGGCCGCTTTCTGTCCGTGCCCGTCGCGTCCACCACCGTCCTGCAAGCCGCGCAATCGGACGGAGAAACACGGGAGGATAACCATGAGAGTGCTGGTCCTGAATGGTCCGAACCTTAAACTGTTGGGCACACGCGAACCGTCGATCTATGGACATGAAACGCTGGACGACATCGTGGCGCGGTTGACCGCCTTCGCCAGCGCGCGCGGCGTTTCGGTCACGGCCGTGCAGAGCGACGACGAAGGCGCTCTGGTGGCGGCGATCGGAGAGGCGCGCGGACGGTACGACGGAATTCTGATCAACCCGGCGGCTTATACGCACACGAGCGTGGCCGTGCGCGACGCGCTTTCCGCATGCGAGATTCCCGCCGTCGAGGTGCATCTTTCGAACACGCACCGGCGCGAGTCGTTTCGCCACGCGAGCCTCACGGTTCCGGTCTGCGTGGGACAGGTGATGGGCTTCGGCGGAACCGGGTATCTGCTGGCGCTCGAAGGATTGTTGGCGCACATCGAAAACGAAAAGGGAAAGAGTCATGGCAAAGCGTGAGCCGAAAGGCGTGGACGTGTGGGTGGTGGGGTCGGTCGGCATCGACGACATTCAGACGCGGGAGAGCGACCGCAAGAATCTGCTGGGCGGTTCGCTGCCGTATGCGACGGCGGCGGCTTCGTTCTTCGCCCCGACGGGCGCCGTCGGCGTGGTGGGCGACGATTTCCCGGCGTCTTTCGTCCGGCGGTGGGAGGCGTTCGGCGTCGATCTGTCGGGGCTTCAGCGCAAGCCGGGCGCGACGTTCCGCTGGGCGTGCCGCTACGACGACGACATGATCGAGCGCACGACGCTGAAAACGGAACTGGGTGTATTCGCCGACTTCGAGCCGTGCCTCCCGGAACCGTACCGGCGCGCACCGTTCGTGCTGCTGGGCAACATTCAGCCCGACTTGCAGATGCACGTGCTGAAACAGGCGCGGGGCGCCAAATTCGTCGCGCTGGACACGATGAACCTCTGGATCGACATCGCCAAGCCGTCGCTGCTACGCGTGCTGAAGTGCGTGGACCTGCTGACGCTTAACGATGGCGAGGCGCGCATGCTTTCCGGCAAGTTCAACCTGTGCGAATGCGCGGCGGCCTTGCAGAAAATGGGCCCGAAGCACGTGATCATCAAAAAGGGCGAACACGGCGCCTTGCTGTTTTCGGGAAAGAAAATTTCCATCGTGCCGGCGTATCCGGTCCGGACGCTCAAGGACCCGACAGGGGCGGGGGATTCCTACGCCGGCGCGTTCATGGGGTATCTGGCGAAGTGCGGGCGCGTAACGGAGGAAACTTTGCGCGAGGCCCTCATCCGTGCCAGCGTCGTGGCGTCGTTCGGCGTCGAGGGGTTCGGCCTGGAGCAGCTGGCGCGGCTGGACGCGCGGCGCATCGAGGCACGCGTCCGGGAACTGAAACGCATGATGGCCGTGTGAGCGGACGGGGGGTGGGGGAGCGATGACGTTTTCGCTTCTGATCAAACCGGCGGGGGCGGACTGCAATCTGCGGTGCGAGTATTGTTTTTATCTCGACCGCAAATCGCTGTATCCGGAAACGGCGGTCCACCGGATGCGGGACGACGTTCTGGACCGGCTGGTGCGTTCGTATCTCGCGACGGAACAGCCGGTCCATGCGTTCGTATGGCAGGGCGGCGAGCCGCTGCTCATGGGAAATCGGTTTTTCGAGCGCGTCGCGGACCTCCAGATGGCGTATGCGCGGCGCACCTCGCTCGTATCGAACGCGGTCCAAACCAACGGCGTGTTGCTGGACGACCGGTTTGCGCGGCAGTTTCGCGCCTGCCGGTTTCTGACCGGCATCAGTCTGGACGGCCCCGAGCGACTCCACGACTCGGCGCGGCGCGACGCCGCCGGGGCAGGGTCGCACAAACGGGTCTTGGCCGGCATCGAGTGTCTCAAACGCAACGGGGCCGAATTCAACATCCTGTCGCTGGTCAGCAAACACACCGTGGGCCATGCGAATGAAATCTACGAGTATCTGACGAAGGATGTCGGTGCGACCTTCCTGCAGTTCGTGGAGTGCGTGGAACTGGACGGGCGGGGTGGGGGGGCGGCCCCCTACTCTGTCTCGCCTCGCGAGTGGGGGAGTTTCCTGTGCGAGATTTTCGACGCGTGGCAGGTCGCCGACACGCGGCGCGTCTCCATCCGCCTGTTCGACACGATTCTCGCCAAATTGGCGACGGGGCGCGAGCTGTGCTGCACCGTGGGCCAGGACTGCCGCCAGTATTTCGTCGTCGAGCACAACGGCGACGTCTATCCCTGCGATTTTCACGTGCTGCCGGAATGGCGGCTGGGAAACATTCTGACGCACAGTTGGGATGAGATGGCCGAGTCCGAGACGTTTCGGGCTTTCGGTGCGCGCAAGCTCGACCTGCACGCGGACTGCCGGGCATGCGAATATCTGTCGCTCTGCGCGGGCGACTGCCCGAAGAACCGGGTCGGGCACGTTCCGGGGCCCGCGCACGAAAAAAGCTATCTGTGCGAGGGCTGGCGGATGTTCTACGCGCACGCGTTGCCGCGTTTGAAGGTGCTCGCGGAAACGGTCAGGGCGGAAGCCAAAAGCGGCGCAGCCGCTTCGTGAACTACAGAAATTAGGAGTGAGAAATTAGGAATTGCCCACTTACTTGACATAACATATATTATGCGAAGTAATATACTGGTCCATGAACGACGTGCCCGTCAACTCGCATTTGCAGCGTCGTCCAGACGCTTGAATTGCGCCACGGCTGTTTCGACGGCTTCCGGCGTCCCCAGCGCGACGAGTCGCGGCTCGGGCGCGTCGCCGACGACGACGAACCGTTTAAGCGCGGACTGCCGATGCAGACACCAATCCACTTCCCACGCGCCTTCCGTTGTGTTCACGGTCCCTTTGACGCGCTGGAGCCCTTCAATCTCGTCGAACGCCGACAAGGCCGCGCACAGATTCTCGTGACGCACGGTTGTCTGGAAGTGATGCGCCCCGTCGGCCAGACGCGAGTCGCGGCAGGTCGCCAGCGCCGCCACGGGCGTTGGCATGGGCTCCACGTTTTTCTCTCGAAGGTCCAAGAGCGTTTCGCTGGCGACTTGGCCCTGCGAGCAACAGATGACCTTTAGCCCCGCTCGGATCGACCTCACGATGGAAACCGCAGCCTCCACCTGTTCGTTGCGAAACAGGTCCGTCTTGTTCACCAGCACGAGGTCGGAACACTCGATTTGCCACCGGAAAACCGGAAGGACGGAAAACAGTTTCGCCGCCGTCCCGGGGTCGACGACCGTCGTGACGCCGGCGATCCGATAAAGGCCGTCCAGCTTCGTCTCGCGCAGCAATTGCACGGCCGCCCGAGGGTCGGCCAGCCCGCTGCACTCCACGACGATCCCTTCATAGCGCCCAGCGCCATCCGCCGGCGTCGGCGATTGCCAGAAACGCGCGTGCAATTCGGAGAGCACGGAATAAAAGCGCGTCACCAGACAGCGGCAGAACAGGCTTCCGCCCGAAATCCCCACGGAAAAACCGCCGTCGTGCGCGATCCGTCCGGCGTCCACATCCACCGAGGCGAATTCGTTCACCACGAAAATGAGACGTCTGCCCCCCGCCGCCAATCGGCGCAGCACGGTTGTTTTTCCGGAACCGAGAAATCCGGCCACCAGCCAAACGGGAACCTGCGCCATCGTCCTCCCCTCCCCTTCTGCGACTCGTACACTGTATAACCAATGCGGGCAAAGCCCGCAACCCAATCTTATTTGCCCACGAATGCACGCGAATGAACACGAATAAAGAACTTTGATTTAATTCGCGTTGATTCGCGTGCATTCGTGGGCAGACGATCTA